>OJDI01000087.1_pt1 | contig 45220 bp, 37 predicted proteins | sample 1592601 | NCBI WGS metagenome assembly OJDI01 (sample SAMN05416845, study PRJEB24817) | seawater metagenome | isolation source: Sea water | place: Canada:Atlantic | collected 2013-07 | reverse complement strand
ATCGACTGCGAACAACACCATTTAAATTAATATTACTACTACCTGGAAAGTCTTTGAAGCGCTCAACTATATAAGTTAGCCCTGAAGTAACCGCCGTTAAATAGTTGCTGTCAATTTGAGCAAGATTGCCCGAGCAAACTAGCTTAGTCCCTTCACCGCAGCGAGTAATAATGGTTTTTAATTGTGAAGCTGTCAGGTTTTGGCACTCATCGAGCAACACTAGTGCATTTTGAATACTGCGCCCACGCATAAAGTTTACCGACTTAAACTGAATATTACCTTTGTCCATAATGTAATTCAGGCTACCACTCATATTTTCATCTTGCTTGTGTAGCACTTCTAGCGAGTCGGTGATAGCGGCTAGCCAAGGTGCCATTTTTTCTTCTTCAGTGCCGGGTAAAAAACCAATAGACTCAGCTATTTCTGGCGTACTACGAGTCACGATAATTTTGTCGTATAACCCACGTTCTATCACTTGCTCTAACGCAGTAGCCAAAGCCAGTAAAGTTTTTAGGTATTATAAACTCAAAATAGATACACCGACCGACCGATTGAGTGTTATTATTTACAACCATCTATCTGAAAGTCGATATAATTTTAAGGTATACCTAAGTTAGTCCTATGAATAATTATAAAAATAAAAGCATCCTCAATATCGACAATGCAATTTTCCAAAGCTTAGCCCCAAAAGGCAGCTTTTTACAACATTGTTTAATCAACTCTAAATGGGATGATGAAAACGAAAAAAGCTCCTCTCTTGCGCATTACAATTTACGATTAGCGATATCAAAGTTACTGCAACTGATAAATGCTGACGAAGAAGAGCACCAAGCACTAATCCATTTATTAGTGAGTAAATCAGAGACTGTAACCATCACAGATCTAATCCAAGGTTACAAGTCAGTTGAGCTAGCATTAGTAAACAGCTTTCCTTTGAGCAGAGCCAAAAGCTACAGCACCGCTGTCAGAAACTTTTTCAATTCATTCAGTGCTCCCATAGAAAATGATTTTAATGCAACCGAATTAGCTTATGAAACACTGTTATCAACAAATATAGACTTTAAGAAAAACCCCAACATCGACCTTTTTACCATTGATGTAAAAAATAAGATTAAGTTTACCGTTATTGATCCCGACACTTTGCCAAATCTATTTGTTAAAGACTCGGTTTTACACGATCTTCTGATCAATTTAGAAAACGCTTCAAAAGAACAGCCATTTGAATACTCAGTCATTGTGGGCTTCAAAAAGTTGTTACGCGAAATTGATCAGTGGCCTGAAAATTCTGAAATAAAGATTTTGCTTAACAAGCCATTAAAAAAATTAACACCAACAGGAGTTAACGAGGCACTAATCGATTTTGAGAAAAACCTATTAAGAGCTTTCCCAAATAGAAAGTTGAATCAGTTAAGTACACTATTTAGACAGAAATTATTTGATCATGGACTAACTGCTCCTGAGCTAAATAAAGCGAAAGACCTTTTCAAAACCAATTTCAACAGCTCAGGTCAGTTAAAATTTAAACCACGGTTCATAATTCAATGCAAAGGCATTGAGCATATTGTAGATTCGTTTCAACTACCATTGGTTCTGCCGTTGGAGAGTGTGGGCGAGAATTGTTTTAATCAGTTAGAAAAAATATCAGAAACCAGCGCTGCCGATACGGACAGCGTAACTGACCTAATAGAAATCTTAATGCTGCTTCAGCAAGGAGGATATAGTGATGCGAGATTACTATTTGCTAAAAAGCCCGAAGACTTGATTACTTATCATGTTTCCAAAGGCTTAGTAGATCTAGAGTTATTAATAACCAATCACTTCCCTGACGACAAGCTCGAAAAACTAAAACTCATTCGTGACTTTCTGAACCTATGCGAAACCCCAACTCAAAGTGGAAGGCTACTCAAAGATTATGAGATTGATTCGACTATCAATCCAAAAGAAAAAATCAAAACAATGGCTTTTCACGGGTATTCCAAAGCTAACGGGAAAAAGAGAGATGTAACTGTCGAGTTTAACCTGACCAAATTAAAACCGTTGTTAAAATTAAACAGCGTACTTGTTACCGCGCTGAACAACCTACAAACTCACACTGCCACTACGCCAATGCCTGTCGCATCATTATCTGACATAGAGCGAATTTTGGGCTATGTCATAGATACATCATCAGAGTCGGCACAAATCAAGCATATCCTTGTCAGCCCTTTATTTGAATTAGAACAGCGAGATTTCAGGTTAGGTTTTGCTCAACTTGAAGACATCATCGATGAGCAGGATATGCAATTAAAGGCACCTAGAAGCCAAGGTCTACGTACATTCTTAAGTAATCACGCGGGTAAAATCAATGGCCTGATTGATATAAAAAACTGTGGTTTTAATTCTCGGTTTAGTGCTTCTGATGAAATGAATGCTCAAAAGCTCATTGAGCCTGTTGATGAGAATGGTGATGTTTTACCCAGCCCTATTCAAAATCAACAACAATCGCTATCAGAGTTAAGAAAAAATGTACAAGAGTACTTTGAAAAGCCAATTAACCAGATACTATATGCGTGTAAGAAAGAAGTTGAATGCTATAAACAACTTGTATCTACTTTTAACACTTACACGGAAAAAGACGAAAATGGGGTTCACATCAAAGATATCCCAGAAGAAGTTCTTGCTTTAGTTAAAGATAATCAAGTTGACGAAGGTCGGTTAATCCTAAAGTCACAAGCGAGTGCCTTTAGAAAAGAGTTTACACGTGAAGTTGTGATGGGAGCTTACCTTCGGCATCAACTATCCATTGGATCAGCAAGCACAACCTACTGCTCTCAAAAATCTGAATTAATCCCAACTTATGTAAAACACTGGTTTCCTAATACTGGAACTGGCATGAGAGACTTCTTTTGGTCAGGCATATTTTTACCAAAAAACATTCTTCTTGTGTGCTTTATCAGATTAGTTATCAGAACCACTTGGAATAAAGATGTAATAGCTACGTTGACTCGTGCAAATTTGCCAGAGCAAATACCAGAAGGGCCTTTTGTACTTGCTGGTTTCAAAGAAAAAGTAGGTAAAGAGACTACGCCTGTTACCATTGAGCCACATGAAAAAGAAATTCATGAGGTGATCAGCTTCCTTATCCAACATCATGACAACATGGTACGAATGGGCTTTAAACCAGAGAGTATTTGGGATACTCCGGGTTCGACAAAACTAAATTTCCTATCGGCAGCTATTATAGACAGGCTACGCGATCACTACACCCTTCCATATTTTCGGATGGAGTTATTAGCCAAACATCAAATGAATCTTAGAAAAGGTATCGACGGTAGCTTGGTTAATTCACAACGAGAGCGGAATCATGCAACCAGTAGAGTAACTTCTGCTTATCTAACGCACCCTATCGCCGTGATTGAATATGAAGCCAACAATGCAGATTTTCAGCGAAAATTTGAGACAACCGTTCAGTTTAGACATAAAGAAGCATCTATAGAGAAATACGGCTTAGATCGCAACAACATTGACGAAGATTTAATTGTAGCACCAACAGATCATAAAGAAGAATTGCCAGACTGGTTCATTTTAGCAGACGGCTCATCATGCACAGATATCTTCGCTGCTGTTGATAAATCTAAGCAAGATAGCATTTGTAAAGGTCGAAAATGCCATTCAGGAGAAGGTTGCGAGTTCAATCGCGTTGAACTGGGTGTTGATGAATTTGTACGAACCCTGCGACATCAGGCTTATTACATAGCACGTGGTGAGGTACTGCTGGCAAAGCATGGTAAAGAATATTTTGATGAGTATATTGCACCTGACATGCGATTTACGTTTGGTTTAGTGAAGTATGTAGAGCTATCCAATCCTCTAATGTTCAAAGACGCTAAAGGGAGATTAGAAAATGAACAGTAATCTAAAATACCAATTCTTAGAAGATATAAAGCCGGAAGAGATACTAGAAGAGCATGATGATCTGCTTTTAGAAAATGCAAAACTGTTGCAAGTTACAGATGAAAAACTCGCTATTGAAGGTACTGTTTTACATTATCATGCAAAGATCACTGGCGCGAAAGCCAATGAAACGGTATTGCAAAAAGGCTCTGTAGATCTGCGTGATATATGGGTTCCCGGTGCTGCGGGATGGCAGCACCCAGTGCCTATTTTGGTTTACCCTGACTATGCCAACGCACTTGTTGAAATCATCGATATCTATGCAAACAGAGCTAAACATACGCCGACATTTGTAAAAACTGGGGTAATGTCGCAAGTTAACGTTGCAGCGCAATTCATTGAATATATGTGCTTACATGGTCATCTCGTACTAAATGGAGTAAATCAAAAGCAAATCGATAAGATGAAAGTAACGCTCAAAGAAGGTGGTATTCCAGCAACACTAGCCTTGCATGAACGAGTTAATTCATTTGTCGATTTGTTAATCGAGAATGACGAACTAGAGCCATTTTTAATCAAAGACGGTAATACCGAAAACTCTAAAGTAACGAGTATAAGAGTACCTAAGATTGCCCAATGTATCGGTGCGGTTAGTCTTGAAAATCAAGTTCCAACTAGTGTTTACCAAAAAGTAACAGAACACCTAAAATCAAAGGGAATTAAATTCGGTGCTAGTTTAGCATCCAAAGGCGCATCTGCACCTTCTCAACCAGCAGTTAAATCTTTGAATAACTGGTTTGGTACTTGGAATAGGTTTGCAAAACTAGATAACGAAGATCGGATGCAGTTTATTCCTTTTCCTAACCCTAACCAGCTTTCTAAAAAACTAGGTAAAGTAGCTGGTCGCACGAAAAATTTGGATTTAGAGCATGTTGTTGATCTATTGGGCGGTTCACACCTTTGGGTATATGAATACTCCTCAAAAATAATTTCATTAGTAAATGAAATTACCAGCTTAAAAAATCAATATCTTGATGAAGGGCTTCGCCATCGCACACTTACTGAAGGTAGATTTCCAGAATTTTTAGTTAGCTCTCAAAAAGTTAAAGAGCTTGAAAAGCTGCTAGACATTGAAATCCATAAATCGAGTTTAACCGCTTCAGATAAAGATTCTGAGGCGTTCTCTGTCACCGAGGTGATCACGCTATTGATGACCGCATGTTATGTCATATTGCAAACTTACAACGCAAGAAGACAAGCAGAAATCCAGCACCCTCTCATAGGTATTACGGAAGAGTTCTTCCGTTGCAAGGATAAAAAATTCAATTGGTATCAAGCCTGCTTTTATAACGAGAAAAATGGTGAGCGCCGCTGGTACACAACTAACAACGGTAGTACCAAAGCAATTCAATGCTTAATTAAATTGAAAAAAGCATGGGGGGCTGTTGATGTTGACGGCTTGTTTAATGTGCCAACCTTTAGAATTGATGAACAAGATAACTTCAAACACTATAAATATCATTTTAATAAGGGAAAAGATTCAAAGATCACTGGCAACGCCTTCTTAAAAATGATGCTAGGTGATGCAGAAGTGGATATGAAAAGCCACCCATTCAGACGTATCTACGCTGTTATTTACCATTATCAGTATAAAAACGCAGACTTACTAGCATTATGTCACCAGCTAGGACATGTTGATCCCGAAGAAACAACTGTGTATGTGACGGAGCCTGCCGCTAGAGAAACGCATGAGCAACTTCATCATAAAACCAAGCTGACTCGGAATGAGAAAGCTGAATCAACCATTGCGATAAAAGAAGAAAACAAGGCTCTAGATAAAATCATTGCTGAAGTAGGTGTTGAAACAACGGCAAAAGATATTCTAGCTCTGCTTATGGGAACCGAAGAAATGGCAGGTAAATATACTTCTTATTTGAAAAAGGTTTATCGTGTTTTACAAAAGAGTGTGAGGTTCAACAACTATACCAAAGACAAGTACGGTAAAGGCTTTAGCGAATTACCTGACGAAGAAAAAAGTAATGAAATGGCTCAAGTGCTGGATGCTAGAGGCCACAAACACAAACCTAAACCACATGCTACTTGCCATAAAAAAGAGGGAGAAGCTAAAAAGCATAAGGCACCTTGTGAACCATCTGTGTGTAAAGGCTGTGCATACCAAGAAGTAAAACGAACCCAGCTTGATATTATGAAAGAAGACTTAATCGCGCTAAAGGCAGTCCAAGCTGATTATTTGACGCTCCCTGTTGAACGTATGCGAGCTAAGGAACAAAGCGCTAATTTAGAGATTTTAATTGAAAGCCATGAACGCACAATGAAAAGAAGTAAGAGTATTTTCCAAGCGGAGCAACCTAATGGCTAAGACAAAACAAACCCAAGATCCCCAACAAAAAGAAGCTTTTGAGCGCATTGAAAGAAAAGTGGAAATACTTGAAAAGTGGGCAAGCGAGGGAATCCCCTTTGTATTAGTTAATGGTAACAAACAGGTTGATGACAAAGGAAAATATGTCCTTGAATTCTTCCCTACCAGCCCTACAGGACTTAGAAAGTGGAACGGTAAACAAAATAGTAAGGATGTTGTTAAGCAATATGATATTCCGACATATACAACATCTGCAAAGTCTCTGGATGCAATACCTACGAGCTTAAAGCTAAGAATTTATGGCGATAAAAATAAACTAAACATTTGGGAAAGGCTGAAGTTTAAGGCCAAGCTGCAAGCCAACACTAAAGAAAAGAATGTCCTGCAAGAGCTAGAGGAAGAGCTTAAAGTATCTAAAGCTAATCACCAAGGACTAGCGTATGAATTAATTGAACTTCGAGTGACTAACAAACACTTGGAAGAAGAAAACAGCACGTTAGAAAACCAAATTGAAAGTGTCCGCTTGTCTATAAAATCCCAGCTTGATCTGAAGAAAAAACAACTTAAGCAGTCTGATCTAAAGAACAAGCAGCTCAGCATCGAAAATGCAAAGCTGAAAAAGCTTTTAGACGAACATGGTATCGACTACGAAAATGCTGACGAGAGCACCTCTATTATTGATTTTCCGGGGAAGTAAATCATGGTGAATAAGCGCAGAAAATCTTCTCAGGATATCGGTAAACAGAATGCTAAAAAGATAGCAGATTGGGTAAATACTTCACCTATTATTCCACTGTATCAAGGCCGGGTTAACAAGACTCAAATTTTTAAAATGCATAATGTGCCTAAATCAACGCTTGATACGAATGAAGACCTGCAAAAGTTATTTGCTCCTGATGGTTCAATAGAGAAGCTAGTTCGAAAACAAAAAGGGCTTGAGATTGAACTACCTGATGATGTTGAAGAAGAAAGTTCAGCAAAAGCAAATATAGAAAATACGGTTTCCAATAGTGAGCTTGAATTGAAAGTTAAAGCATTAGAGACACAGCTTAACTCTATTCAATTAGATCTGGCTTCAGAAGAGTTTTTGTTGGCAACAGGTCGGTATATTCCAAAACTTTACTTGGATGATGGTGACGTGTCATGCAAATAAGCAATATATCGTTTCACGAAGATGTTAAGCAATTAACAGGCGTAGTCACTTTAGTTCGGCACCATACACAAGATAAACGTGGTATTTCATCTATTTTTTTATTAAAGGTTGCACGTGAAAAAATAATCGTGAAGGCTGAATTCGGTGCAATCACCTCAATCCCACAAACAGGAGAAATCTGGAAGGCGACTGGTGATTATTTCTTTGATAAAGAGTATGGCTCACAGTTTGTTGTTAATGAGGCTTCAAAGCAGCACCCCTGCGTAGAAATTACAACAGATGTTCTTTGTGATTTTCTCATCTACAACGCCCATTTCGTCGGGATAAATAGCTATTGGGCGAAGAAACTTAAGCTCGCTTTTGGTGAAGATTTATTAGCTGTTTTACAAAGTTACTCAGCTAAAAAGTTATCTAACTGTAAAAAGCTAAAAATTTCACCAGTTATGGCCCAAAATCTTTGTGATGGTTGGGCTAAAGCTGTTGGTGAAACTGAATTAAATCTATTTTTTGAACGACACGATTTACCAGTTGAGTATGTTGAAACAACTCGTCAGCTACTAGGACATGACGCAAGTAGCCTGATAAAAAAGAATCCATATCTGCTCTATCCTATAACCTCTGTAAATGCTGCAAAGCGGACATGGAAATCACTAGACAAAAAATTAAGAGTTAATTTTGATATCAATTTAAACGATAAGCGTAGAGCGATTTCATTTATTGAATCACTACTCTATTCAGCACTAAGCAATAACGGTGATATGGCATTACCTGCTGATGAAGTCAAAACTGAGCTGATTGAAGCGGGAATTGAGCTAGAGCTTGATGAAGTTGAAGACTGTGCTTTTCAGACGCTTTGTTTCAACAAACAAAATAACACTATACAAATTTTAGGTCATCAGGCGATTGAGAAGGCAATAAATGCATTATTTCACAGGCGTTTATCTAAGATAAAGCAGCTATTTGATAGGAGTTCATTAGCGTTTGACGAAACGCTATCAGTACTAGAAAACAATAATATTGAGCTAAATCCTCTCCAGTTACAGGCATTAGGTAATGCCTTTAATCAGCCTGTTTCTTTTATTGTCGGGGAAACTGGAACAGGAAAGTTTTTGCTATCCCAGATCATCATTGATGTAAGCCTTAATAATGGTATTAACGTTTGGAAAGTTAATTCAGTTGTTCGTAATGAAGACAATATACTGCCTAATTTAAAGGGAGAATCTATTAATCGCTTCATTTCACAGGCAAAAAAGCGAAAGCTAAAAGGCGCACTGTCTGGGGCACTTATCCTGATAGAAAATTCAAATTCGGTTGATATGTTAACGCTGTATAAACTTTTAAAGGTTATTCCTCTTAACGCTCACATTTGCTTTATTGGTGATAAATTTAAATTACCTCCTATAGGTCCGGGATCGTTTTTCAAACAGGCTGTTGAATTAAAAGATGAAGCCCTAACAGAGTTAATTGAAGTGAAAGGTGCCGAGTCCCAGTCTGATATCCAACGGCTGTATAGCTCTTTAATTGGTGGCGCTGCATCATCCGTATTTGATGCTATTCCTGCATTTGACGTGTCAGAAGAGCAAAGCCTAAGTATTTACCATACTGAAGATAAATATCACGAGATGCTTAGTACCATTACGACCAATATTTGGTTCGAATTGGCTTCAATGTTAAGTGATGTGCCTAAGATCATTTGTTCTAGTCCACAATTGTGTGATGACATAAATTCTCAAGTTCAGCGGATTCGTTTTGACCGGAAAAAAGTAGCAAAGCTAGAAATTGGTGAATCTGTTTTCTACGCAGGGGAACCAATTATTTTTGCTAAACCTAATAAATTTATTGATGTATCGGTTGGTACGTTGGCAAACATAGTAGAAGTTTACGAAAAGCCTGTCGTTGCATATGGGCGTGACTGTTGGATGAAGATAGAGATTGGCGGTGATTGTATCGATTTGTCTATAGAAGATACTGAAAGCATTGTTCTTTGTTATGCAATTACGGCGCACAAGGTTCAGGGTAATCAATTTAATCATTCCTTGATTATTTTGGATAATTTCTATTTGATTGATAAATCATGGCTTTACACATGTATAAACGCATCTAGAGAGTCGATGTTATTTATCGGCAATAGGAGTCAATTAGTCAATGCGGTTGATGCCTCAGAGTTTAGCGCTAAGAGACATTGTGGCGTTCCGCTTAAATTGGAGGTTTCAGATGAGTAACGGTATTACTGAAACAAAGATACGCTATGATCGTCAAGACCACTATGTTTACCAAGATATCAACGGAGAGGTCCTTTGGGGGCCTACTGACTTTCTAATCAATCTTGATAGAGATCCTAAGACCAAGCGCACTTATCGAAAGGCTATCAGACGATTATTTAAATTCTTAAACTCTGGCAAACATAAAATAAGCTGGCTTGAAATGAACGACTCACGCATGAGGGAGTTTAGGGCATTCTGTTTAAAAGCAACAAAAGCAGATTCTCGCTACAGAGGTAATGAAAACGTTGCCAAGCAAACGGTCAACAGTGATTTTTTGATGCCAATCTATAACTTTTATCATTGGGTACAAAAGCAAGGTACATATCACCCAAATATTCTTGGTTTTGATCCGGCCAATAAGTTTTCATATCAAATAACATCATCATTATTATTGAAAGAAATCGCCGTATCTAGAAATGAAAAGCCAAATAATAATTCACTTTATCCAGAATTATTTAGAGATTGTGATACGAGAAGCCGAAACAGAAAAGATGCAAGTGAGTATGAGCTAGAAGAACTAAATAATTACATAGTTAATGAATATCAGGGCTATGAGCGAGCCTCACTACTCTTAATTGCACAGATCATGAATGAAACGGGTAGCCGCCCGATTTCAGTTAGTAGCTATCGTAGACTTCAATTTTCTAAAGAAATCATCGAAAGAGAGTTCTTCCTCAACAAGCAAGATAGTTTATCAATTGTTCCTAAGCTGGCTAAGCAAGGAAATACTATGCCAGTGAGCTTTAGATTCTCAACAGTGCTCGCTGTCAGGAATTTCGTTGAGAATGATTTGGAAGAGTTTCTCACCAACATTGATACTGGCAACTACGATGGTCATTTGTTCATAGACCCCAACAACTTTAAACCATTAACGGCGGAAAATATCAGCAAGCTCTTCAGTGAAATCACCACAGAACTTGGCTGGCCTAAAGGTAAATCGATATACTCATTACGTCATAAATTTTCAGGCGATAGCCTTGATAAGCATTTGGACGCTGCAATAGAGCTAGGCTTTAGTGCTAATGAAACCGCAATTGCACTTCAGATGGAAAAAGAGATGACCCATCGTAGCTCCGGCTCTCTAGAAGACTATATTTCGAGTCGTAAAAGAACGATGCAACAAACTGAATCTTTTAAGAAGTCATTAAAAATTAGTGAACTAGAATCAGATAAAACTCGCCTTGAGTTAGAAAGGCAAAAAGCGATAGAAAGCGCAGAGCAAAAAGATGCAGAGAATCAGGCACTGTTATTAGAAATTCAAAAGCTACAAAGCCAACTAAAAGACGGCGATATTAATTAGTAAATATCTGAATCGGGGATCTCAAGATCTCCTAGATCACCAACCTGCGAATAAAAAGGATGAGTCTCAAATGTATATATTTTATCATCGGACTCGTTATCTTTCGAAACGGCATAGTCAAAGCTAAAAACGTTCTTGGTCTGAAATTGCCAGACATATAGTTTGCTACTTGCCTGATGTTAAACACCTAAGATTTACTGACAATTGCTCGATTACCGAAGCCTTATTTTTGCACCAAATTTCAGCCAGATACTCAGTAACAGTGCCAACACTTGAAGGAAACAGAATACTCCCCGCCACTTTGGCGAAAGGTCCATCAGTTTCGAGTAAAATCCTATCTTTAGGTATCCAAGTTATTACTTTTTTAGCTCTCGCTGAAGTTAGCATGGCTGGCCCAATAGAAAAGAAACAGCCTAGCTCGACGGCTTCTAGAACTTGTTTCTTAGTACCCAAAAACCAATGAAGTATGGGAATGCCAGCCTCAGGGTGCTGCCTAAGTTTCAGAAGTACTTCACCAGTCGCGTTAAGACTATGGATAGTTAATATTTTGTCATCAAAATCCTCACATTTTTTTAAAATATGTGTAAAAACCTCTAATTGGTCATCAAAGTAATCAGCGTAACCTTTTGAGCCATCGAGTCCAATTTCTCCAATATATCTAGTTCTGTTAACTAGCTTATCGAATAATGCTAATTCATTTTTTCTTAGATGAGCAAGTTGAGGGTGCAGCCCCAAAGCCGTTTTACAGTGTTTTATACCACTTGTTAACTGGACAGTACCTTCAAAAGCTGAAGGCACCGTAGTTACTGATAGCACGTAATAATTACTGCTTTTTATGTCGTTCAATACCGCTTGGTGATCTGGATATAAATCAACATGGCAATGAAGATCCATCATGATGATTTATCCGCTTGGAGAAATAATTCAACCTCTGCTAATCCTCGCTTAATAGTTGATTCTAATTTTTCTCGTATATGTTTATCTTGCGGTATCGGCCCCGACATTCGTAACCAAGAACGATAATTATTAGTCTGTTTTAATCGAATAATGGCTGTTTGAACCGCTTGTAGATCATCGCGAGTATCTTTTTGTTTGATAAGACCTCTCAACCGTTTTGTCTTGTATGGCGCATCTTGTGTAAAACCAGCGTGAAAAACTGACGCTCTTCGAATGAGACAAGGCACACAATGCCCACACTGTTTATGTTCTCTGTGCCAATGACTGCATGAAACGCTCAAGGGAACGGCTTTTCTAATTGCGTCTTGGTCAACACATTCAGCTAACATTTCACCTTTGGTTTTAAATTGATAAGGGTTTACAAATTTGACATGGAACCCTGTGTCTCTGAGCAAAGATTCAAATCTGCTTAGAAAATTAGGATGAGTAGTTCTAGTACTATGGCTACCAATCCGTCTTCTGGTAAGCGGTGGATTTATAGAAATATAGCCATTCTCAGGGACGACGATAGTTTCAATACTGCTATCGCAATTAGCATTTCTTAAAGCTGCTATACCAAGTACCGCCATAGCTAGGAAGTTGAAACTTCTTCCTCTCATACTAATGTCAGTTTTACCTTCTAAATGCTTAATTATGTGAGGAGACATTGAATAGGACAATTCGCCGAATGGCGGGGATAATAATCGCTTAATATCTTCCTGTTTTGCGCCATCACCACGATAAGCGTGACTAACCAAAAGAGGCTTTAACTCTGACTCTCCGTTTAAAATATCAATTGCACCAACTGCGCTATCAAGACCTCCAGAAAAAAGGCATACTGAGTTGAGTCCTATTAGTGATTTTGCCTTTGCTTTCGCTTGCTCACTTGTTTTAGGAGTCGGCATCGGCATAGTTGTTTTTTCAAACGTAAACTGCCATTGATCACCCGTTAGAAAGTTGAGTATTGAACTTAGTTCAGGCTCAACAGTATTCCACATATCCTCATCGGTAACAGGAACATGTAAATGCATTTTTCTAGCCCATGCATTTTCTGCATTATCCCTCAATTCAAATGTATCAGCGGCGGTAACGGCGGTTGCAATTGTTATGAGATCTATTGCGTCAGCATCTACATGCAATCCTAAATCACGAACTGTTTGTAGTAGTTGTTTTGACACTAAGCTGTGCTTAGTGATGTCATTTTGATGCGTATGGAACATCTGGACAGGATGACAATCATCAGAAAAATCAGGCAAGTTAGCTGGGTCATGATTAAAATAAAAATTAGTCATCAAAGCTCTCCCATTCATCCACTGTCATGGCAATAGCATCGGCTTGAATTTTAGTAATATTTTCCTTACTGATAGTACTGGGGTTGCCATTAGTTACTTTGTCTAACTGTTCTTGTGTGATCACTTTTATTAATTCCCTTAATTCAACTTCCATTTGATGATGCTTGCTTGCTGGCTCAACATGAAACCAAGCTCTGCCCATGCCTTCAACCACATCCTGAAAAATAAGATCTGTTAAATAACAGCCTATTGCTTCTTGAATAACTTCGTCAGTAAAACTGTTAGGATCAAACTCTTCAGTATCGGGTAATGCTTCTTCTAGTGCGTAATCCAACGCAACTCTTACAGCATCCGAATCGGCATTATGAGGCGCTAAATGGCTAGCAATTTTGTCAATTGCTTGGTCAGTCGATAGCCCAGTTAGATCATTTAATGATAAGCTTTGATTATTAACCGTTACTGTGTCGCCACGCATGACACCAAGCAATCCAGAACCAGCAGTTATGCCGCTTGCTAGTCTCCGGCTAGTACTCTTACCTCCACCAGAGCCTTTTCTAGAGTAACTTTTTAATGAACGCCTTAGATCCGAAGTTGATCCACCTGTTTGAGCGTACTTACCAAATGCTCTTCTTGCACTAGCAAACCTATTTGGAGGCGGTGTTGCTGTTGGTGAACCGCCGATTTCTTGTTGAACCTTGTCATTGTCAATATCATTGCTATTGTCATTCTGATCATCAGCTTGATTATTATCAGAGCCAGTTTGATCATCCCCATCAGTACCTGATGCAGGTTCTATCGTGACGGGATCTCCTTGCTCTGCCCAAGATGGAATAAGTGGACTCTTGTTATTCGGTCCTGTTGACGATGCGGACGTACCCATATTACTTAGTTCCCTCTAGTTCTTTTAAAATTGGATTAAGCCATCTTTGGCGGGGCAAGCTTTTTAAAAATGTAAGAAGACTTAAGCTACATTTATCATCCTGCTTGGCAAGTAACACAGCCCCATAAATGCCTGTTGGTCTTTCGGTCCAATCACCAATCAACTTAAAGTTTTCAATCAAACCATCCATGACTGACATGTATTCTTCCTTCGGAGTTGTGGTAATCGCAGTAGAGTTAACGCCACTGACCCTTACCTTTTGCTTCATTAATTCTTCTACGAGTTTTTGAGCTGCTCCAGACATTACCGAATTAACAGCACCCATTGGAATGCTTTCTCTGCTCAGATATGCCGCTGGTGTCAAATCCATTTCAGTGAACATGGGAGGTAATTTTGACCATTTATCAATAAAAGCTAGGTCGAGTTTCCACTCTTCAGGTAACTTAATTTCGTCAAATTCGACTTCTGAATTTTCAAGATCCGCTAATACTTTTGGATATCCGTTTTCCTTATCAATTAATTCATAAAGATTGTTGGTAGCCTGAGTGCCTAAGCACCTCTCAAAAATTACCAGCTTAGTGATAGTTTTTTCATCAAGCTGCATTCCTCTGCGATGAGCGGTTTTCTTTCTCATCTTAACCTGATTGAGTAATCGCTTAACTATGCGAGGGTTGCCGTTAATGTTTGTGGATTCAGCTAATAGTGGAGCTAACTGTTCAGCAACCACAAATTTACTTCTGAGTTCGGAATGCTTTTCAATCTCGTGATCTTGAAGTAGCTCATCAACGGTAATTTGTGGTTGTTTCCACGACAGCCTTAATGACTCTTCAAGGGCACATCTTATCGTTTCTAATTGCGCATCGGTAACGCCGTGGTCTTGAGCAGTAAGCATCATTAAATATGCCCTAATCTCAAGGACACCGGGTCGTGGTACATGCACAGGAATTTGAATAAGCTTGTCTAAATAATCAGTTTGATGTCGTTGAGATGCACCTTTGTGATACTCAGGCACTGCCAAGCGGATCATGTCCTCATCAGCGGCAATAACAAATGCAGTATTGGGTAAAAATAGAAATAACCTGATCGCCTCAAGGGTCGATATAGCATTAAACGGAGAGCAGCGATCTAAATTATCGACATAGACAATAAGTGGCTTATCAAACTCTTTTAACAGATCAGAATATGCTTTTCGGAATTCTTTAATTTCTTTAGGAGGTGAGAATGATTTCTTATCTTTAATTAAACCTTTGTTTTTCTTCGCGACATCCATAGCGCCATCTACAGCACCTTTTACATCACCAACATCGAGTTCACCATCGTCACCACCACTGAATAGTCCCATGATCTTCTGTATACCACCCATAGTTGGTATACCAGCTAATGCTGCACCTCCATCCATTAGCAGCCCCATCAACCTGATCTTATCTATTCGTCCAGCAAACTCTTTTGCTTTTGCACTGAGATTTTTATCGTCTGCTGCTTTTTTGACTAAAGTAGATGCGATTGTTTCCAATAGCGCTGCTTTAGCATCGTCATACCCTTGGAAAGTCCATGCATCGAAATGTACTTGGATATATTCTTGTTCATCAGATTCCAGAGATGCCTTGGTAAGCTCAAGTATAGTGGATTTCCCTGCTCCCCAATCACCAAAAACGCCTATACTAATAGGCATTAATTCCTTTTCTGTTATAAGATCTTTTATTGACTCAGCCGTTTCATTAAAATTTAAGAAATCAATTTTTGATTCTTTATCAGACCACATAACATCTCCTTTTATTTATTATTTCTTTCGTTCCATTCTTTCAATAGTTCGGTGAACCGTAGGGCGGCTAACAGTATATTTCTTCGCTAATGCAGAGATCGATTCACCATTTAATTTATCTTTATATAATTCTTTCGCTTGTTTGTCTGATAAAGCAGGCAATCTGCCCATGTGTTTGCCTTTAGCTTTAGCTTCTTCACGACCTTCTGTGGTTCTGGCTTTTATAAGATCCCGCTCAAGTTGAGCGAATACCCCACATAGGTTGATCATCGCAGTAGAAAATGGATTATCATTAACAGTGTTTAGTGAGCCATCAATTATATTTAAATACGCTCCTTTGTTGTGAATACTTTCAATGGCCTCAAGAATAGACTTTAATGATCGGCCTAGCCGATCAAGGCGAGTAACAATAACTTCATCACCTTCCCTGATAAAATCGATGAGTTCCTTGAGCTTTTCTTCATTTTTAATCGAAGCACCAGACTGTTTGCCTTGGAATATTTTTTCACAACCATGTACTTCCAACTTGGACAGTTGAAGATTCAAATCTTGTTCTTTAGTTGAAACTCTTGCAAAACCAACTTTCATATGTACGAAACCTATAACTTTCGTACACCTTACCAACTAAGTGTACGAAAGTCTACAAAAGCACTTTCGTTCATGAACGAAAATGAATGGGTACATTCGTACACTTAATATACTTAAAATGGTTTATATGAAAATTAAATTACTTTTAACACACCGCGATACATTTGCATCTGACAATGAAATTCATGCTCTCCCGGTGATAAGTTCGATAAGGTAATTTGAGTAATTTCATTTAATTTGAGCTGCTCGCTTATCTCCAATGATGGAATAAGCATTGTTTCAGCGCAGGGGGATTGATCTTTGCGCATAAACTTCAAGGTGACAGGTTGGCTAGCAGACACCTGAATTGAAGATGGGGAATACACGCCATCTTTCACTTCAATTAACACTTCACTGTTTTGCACAATTGTTTTGTTAGGCTTGTACAGCCAAAACCACCAAACAATCAGCGCGATTAACACTAAGCCTAATAAGTTAATTAACGTCATTGTGCTTCTCCTTAATGCTTACTTTCTATGAGTTTTGGGCTTTAAAAAACCGAAGTCGATTCGCATTTGACACTACGGTCAATGACGAAAACGCCATTGCAGCACCAGCAATTACAGGGCTAAGCAGAATGCCAAAGAAGGGATATAGAATCCCCGCAGCAAAAGGAATCCCGGCTACGTTATAGACAAACGCGCCAAACAAGTTTTGTTTGATATTTCGTAAAGTAGCTTTGCTTACCGCTATCGCATCAGCAAGGCCATGAAGTGAACCACGCATTAGGGTAATGTCAGCACTTTCGATAGCTACATCAGTCCCAGTGCCTATTGCGAAACCAACATCAGCTAACGCTAGTGCGGGTGCATCATTGATGCCATCTCCTGTCATACCAACAGTTTCGCCGCTGTCTTGTAGCTCTTTAACTTTGTTAGCTTTATCTTCTGGCAGCATTTCAGCAAGAAACTCACTAATACCCGCTTTTTTGGCAACAGCGGCGGCGGTTTCCTTGTTATCCCCCGTTAGCATGATGACGCGAATCCCATTGGTCTGAAGCCGTTTAATCGCGGAAATTGAGTCTGACTTAATAGGATCTGCAACAGCAATAATTGCTGCCAGCTCGCCATTAACAGCAAAATACATAGGTGTTTTGGCTTCTTTTGCTAAAGACTGCGCTTGTTCAACAAAGCCAGTAAGGTCAATACCTTTTAACTTCATTAGTTTATCGTTTCCGAAAAGCAGGGCTTTATTATTGCAGCTTGCTTCTACACCAAAACCCGTAATAGCGTTAAACGATTCAATTTTTAGTAACTCAATATCCTGATCTAACGCACTTTCAACAATCGCTTGCGCTAAAGGATGCTCTGAGCCGCTTTCTAAACTTGCTGCAAGCTGTAGTACGTCTTTTTCGTCAGTAGCTTTTGCTAAAACAATATCGGTTACCTTAGGTGCCCCTTCAGTAATAGTGCCCGTTTTATCTAAAATCATGGCAGTGATTTTAGAGGCGGTTTGTAACGCTTCTCCGTTTCGAATAAGCACTCCGGCTTCTGCCGCTTTTCCTACTCCGACCATGACAGACATAGGCGTTGCCAAGCCCAAAGCACACGGGCATGCAATAATGAGTACGGTAGTTGCTGATACGATGGCAAAAACAATAGCAGGATCAGGACCAAAGTTAAGCCATGCTAGCGAACTTAATATAGAGATGATCATGACAACAGGAACGAAATACGCTGAAATAACATCGGCCAAGCGGCCAATCGGTGGTTTTGAATTTTGCGCTCGTTTCACCATATTGATGATTTGCGCAAGCGCCGTGTCTTTGCCTACGCGTGTCGCTTTAAACAAAATCATGCCTGACTTGTTTAACGTTCCTGCAACAACTTCATCTTCTTTGGCTTTTTCAACAGGCATGGGTTCGCCCGTAAGCATGGACTCATCAATAGATGTGTAGCCTTCTAATACTATGCCATCTACAGGAATTTTTTCCCCCGGTTTTACTTTCACCACGTCATTAAGTAAAACCTGCTCGATACCTATCTGAACCTCTTTGTTATCACGAACTACTGTTGCTGTTTTGGTCTGTAACCCAATAAGGCGTTTGATTGCTTCAGAGGTTTTTCCTCTGGCTTTTAGTTCTAGTGCTAGACCTAAATTAATCAATCCAATGATCATGGCTGTAGCTTCAAAATAAACATGTCTCGCCATCAATGGAACAGCGTCAGGTGCAAACACGACAACCATCGAATACAACCAAGCTGTACTTGTTCCTAAAGCTATTAGAGTGTCCATATTAGCGGAGTGGTTTTTAAAGCTTTTCCAAGCGCCAACATAAAAATGCTTACCTGAAAAATACATAACACCAAAAGTTAAAATGCCTACAACCAGCCAAGACATGCGCTCAAGGTTTGTTTCAACCGTCATTTCTCCAACCACAATGCTGTAGATCATCAAAGGAACGCCGAGTGAAAGGGCAATAAACGTATCGCGCATTAGCTTTTTGTAATATGCAAAATCCGCAGCCTCTTTCTCATCAAGCGCATCTGTTGCTGAGCTATCATCAATTGGCTTAGCGTTATAACCGATAGACTCAACAGCTTTAATCAGCTCTTCCGTTTTCACGGTTCCTGTGATTTGAACAGTCCTATCAGCAAAATTCATTTCAGCACTAACTACACCATTGGTTCCTTGCAGCGCCCCCTCAATTTTACCGACGCAACTTGCACAGCCAGCACCTTCTATAATGAGCTGATGATCAGGTTTAATATTATTCATGGGAGCCGCCATTGTTTTCTGTGGGTTCAAAGCTGTCTATGAGGTGACATACCATCGTGGAGGTTGGCGCTTTATCTTCCTTGACTTCCCATTGTGATAGCGCATCTTTCATGTTTTTACGCAAAGCTAACATTGCTTGAAATTGTTTTTCAGTCTCAGCTAGCCTTTCCTTAATTAAAGACCTAACTAGAGGGCATGCAGCTTTTCCGAGACTCGCCTCATCAACAATGTGTTGTATATCTGATACTGAAAACCCCAGTTGTCTTGCACTTAAAATAAACTTCAGTCTAGAGATTTCTGTTGGGGGGTAGTACTTATATCCGTTTTCAGACTTAGTTGGATTGAGTAATTTTAATCGAGTGTAGTACCTGACAGTATCGGGTGTTGTACCAAACTCTTTGGCCAATTCAGTAACTTTCATAAGCTATCCTGACTTAATAAATGGGTTAACTGAGTTAAGTTTACACCTGTGTGTTAGACACAGGTCAAGCCTGATATAATAATTTTTGAGCTAGTGTGACCAATGAATGTGCTTGATCTTCCATTTACCGTTTTGTTTTTCCAGCACCATCGTTTCCATGCCTTGATAATCGCGCTCTTTACCTTTGTAAGCACCTTTAGTATGACTGCGTGAAGCAGATATAGCGGTACTTCCAAGAATCGTTACTTGATGTTCAAGTGTTTCGCTCTTCATAGAAGCAAGATATTTCATATCCGACAGCATATGGTGATGGGCGTATTCATCAGCACTTCTTTCAACACGACCTCCCTCGTAGATGGTCACATCATCAGCCAACTGTGCTCTTGCTAGATCCTTATTGCCCGTTTCTAGTGCTTGATGAAATGCCAAAACAACTTTTGCGGCAGGGGTATCTAAACCTTTAAATAAACCTTTATCTTTGTTCTTGTCACCATGAGCGTTTGCTGCGAAACTAAACGTCATTAATAAAACGAGTAATATATTTATTGTTTTCATTTTCATTCTCTCTTTTAGGTTTTAATTTGCAGGGCCAACAACACTAGTAAGCCCAGCCGTTACAGATAAAATGGCAAAAGCGACTACCATTTCTATCGAGATAGATTTATATAGTGCTTCTCTACCATTGTTATTTTTAAGTTGTGGGACGAGTTTTAATTTATGCTTAGCTGCGATGCCCAATATCGAAGTGACGAGAGCTAATTTAAGCAGCAGTGTTTGCCCATAGCTTGAACTAAACAGCTCTTCAACATTTCCAACCAATTGAAAAGCTAACCAAAGGCCAGCAATTAACAATAGACTCACCGCGATACTTGCTTGCCTTCCAAACTTGTCCATCACTGAGTAGAGCTGCTCATAGTCCTGTTCATGGCAAGCTTGTTTAAGCGGAAACAACGCTCCGAACCACCAAGCCATAACAAGCACATGGAGCATCAACAATACTTTTTCGAACACTCCTAGTTCAGATACATGACCGAACAAGCTAAAGGTGTAGGAAAGTACTATAAGGCTAAGCCCTAACAAGCTTTGTTTTATGCTATTGCTCAGCGCAACAGATTGGAATTTAAGGTGTAACGTTATCGCGAATATCGCTAGAACTAATCCAAGACCTCTAAGTAAAGTTCCATCACCGACAGATGAGTCCCAAATAATAGCCAACATATCGGGGGATAATGCCCCTTGAATGCCTTCTTCTGCCATCGCGCCAGTACTAGCGAAGAACCAAACACCATTTGCAAGCAAAGCGATGACTATTGAACCTCTTATCCATTTTAAGTTCGCTATTGCCAAGTTATTATGAGACTCACTTTGCTCAAAAACTTGCCTGAAAAATGTATACCCAGAAATGCAGGCAAAACCGACGTAAAATACAATTTTTGACAGTACAATGACTGTATTCCAGATATACATTTCCATCGCTGTTACTCTTTGTGCTTAGTGAACCATAAAGGCAAAGCTATCTTTCATTTTGTGCCCATCTTTTCCTAAGAAAGTCACATCAACAACATAGTTAGCAGGTATTAGTTTCGGTAGTTTCCACGTAAATTCAGCACTGGCTTCTTTAGTAGGCTTGAAGCCAAATTTAACCTTTTTACCTTGCTTATTTTTCAATGTAATTTTGACTACACGAACCTCTTTGCTAAATGCCAACGTTAACTCTTCTGGAGTCTTCATTAACATTGCATTATCAGCAGGCACACTTTTTTCAAGATGAACATGCGCGAACACCGCACTACTAAAAACAATGCTGATTACGGTTAAAAATTTAATTAATATTTTCATATTTACCTCTATTTAAATTATGTATTAACGACTGAATTTGTCTTTGAAAATTTGATTACTGGGTATACCAACATCAGTAATTATTTGTTCCACTTCACTCATCATTGCTTCTGGGCCGCACAAGTAAAATTCTGTAGACAGGAATTTTACTTTCTGGCTCAAATACGGCAGAAGTACTTGCTGTACATAGCCAGAATGCCCTTGCCATTGTTCTGAAGGGTTAGAAAGTGTAGGAATATAAGAAAAGTTTTTATGCTGCTCACTCAATGAGTTCAACTCATCGCGGTACAGCAAATCATCTTCAGTTCTCGCACCATAGATGAGAGTCAAATTACTTTCATCTTGACGTTTTTTCAACTGTTCAAAAATGATAGCTCTGAGTGGAGCAATCCCTGAGCCAGCGCCAATAAATATGCGAGGAACCTTTTTATCTGAAGTAGCGTAAAAGTCAGAAAAAGGACCCTTTGCGATTATCGTTTCACCAACTTCGAGTGACCCTAAATAGCTTGAACCTATACCTGCATTATAACCATCCTTAGCCGTTTGCCAGCGGATGTTGAAGGTTAGCTCATCTGTTTCTTGATCAAAGTTAACCAAGGAGTAATGGCGAGTTGCGCCGTCATGTGAAAACTTTCCATGAGAATAACTTTCCCAGTATTTTTCAAAGTTCTCAGGCATATCGTCTGGGCGTAGGCTATTCATCCCTGCTGGCACTTCAAATTGCATATATGCTCCAGCTTTAAATGCCAATTGTTTGCCTGATTTCACCTTAAACTTCACTTCCTTGATAAAAGGAGTAATGAAGTTAGTCGCAACCACAACTAGCTCATGATTTTCAATATTGAGATCCGTATTAACTTCAATTGAGCTAATTTCAGAGAATCTGTGCTGACATCCTAACCGATAGCCTTCCTTAAGCTGCTCATCTGATAAATGTTCCTGCTCAGAAAGTGTGATAGGTAATTGAGTTGAACTTAAGAACATGCATTTGCCACATGTACCGCCTCCACCACAACTTGACGGAAGGTAAACATGTGAACTAGCTAATCCTTCTAATACTGTTGAGTAACCAGTTGCTGAAATGTCAGTAATGGTATTTTCATTGGAAAAGGTCACAGCCACTTTTTGCTTGTTGCTACTCCAAACAGGCTTCAGAAAACCGTTTTGATATTGCTGTATCAGCCAAGTTACGCCAGTAACTGAAAGTAATAGCGTTGAAAAAGCAAATGCAATGATCAACCAATGGTTAAACCCTCCAGAGTTGCCATAGTCCATAAAGTGAAGCTTCATCATCAGATCTTTTAGCCTGAAATCATCATTGGCATGGCGAAGCACTTGGCCTGTAATACTATCTAAATAAATAGTTGTATTATTCTCATCCTCAACGACAACTTGCCACATAGGATTTTGTTGCCTTACGTGATCAGAAAATGGGGGCTGAGATAACACTGGTGTAGTTAGCTTGCCCTCACCTGAATAGGAGTTTTTTGCCAAAGTTAGTACTTGTTCTTCAGACAGGTTAAATGGCTTTCCTGTTAAAGCATCAAATAGCTTTGAGTGAAGTTCTTGGTAGCTATGCTGGCCCTTATCGAACACAAAATGATAGTAAGGCTGATGTAAAATCCATATAAGTTTTACTTCTTGAGGTGCTTCATTAGTAATGTCTTTAATAGGGATAAATCTAAAGTCTGTAATGTTACCTTCATGATGAGAATGAACTCTAAGCTCATTACCACTGGCTTTACTGTGATCCATCAAATTGAAGTAAAGACCCGTTCCCAACCAAATAAGCAGTTGTAAACCAACAAATAAAGAAAGCCATTTGTGTAACGTAGTATTCAACTTAAATAGTCGCATCAAATGACTCCCTTTTTATTTGGGGAAAGCACTCGATAATAAGTCAATACAGCGCCAGTAATTGCGCCCATTAGACCTAGAGTTGCGACCAAGAACAAAAACCAGTTAGATACATTTTCACCATCATCATAATCCATAATGTGGAAACGCCACATCCAATCAAACAACCTCCAGAAATCATGTCGCTTGGCAACAAGTGCGCCTGTTTGTTGACTGATATAAAATGTCGGAGTGGCGAATTGGTCAAACGTTACTCTCCAAACGGGTAAGTGTCTTGGAGATAACTCAGCAGGCATATCTGTGATTGATTGAATCAGCCTTATGCCGTTGATTTCATGATTCATTGCGTAATGGTATTGCGCGATTTCTTTAGCTTTGACTTCATCAACAGGTGGACGAACAGCCCCAGTTTTAGCGTCAATTGCTACTTTCCCCTGATCTCCATTAATAAAAGAATACAAGGGACGGCCCATGCTTTGAGTAAGCGTGACTTGGCTAGCTTCTGGGTAATCAGCAGCAAGTTCTGCAATGGAGTAATCCACTCTTGCTAAATCTATTTTGACTTCCTCACTCTTAGCTAAGGACTCGCCATGTATATAGTGAATATCCATAGTCACCATATACACGCCAGTTATAGACCAGAACAGAAGTTGTATTCCGACAAATGCCATAAGCCATTTGTGATACTTTCTAACTTTGCTAAGCATTATTATCTAGCTCCAAGTTAGACAGTCCTTTGTTAAAGGCATTTACTTCAGGCTTTTTAACGATTGAATAAATTGCTGGAAGCACAATTAGAGTTAGCAGTACAGCACTTGTCATGCCACCTACCATTGGTGCAGCAATACGACTCATTACCTCTGAGCCAGTTCCTGTACCATATAAAATAGGCATTAAGCCGATAATGATTGTGGCTACCGTCATCATTACTGGACGCACACGCAAACCAGCACCTTGCAATAATGCATCTTGGTAGGCATCATCTGAGATGGCTTCTGCTCGCTCCTCGGCTTTTTCCTTCAGCTCAGCAAGTGCTTGATTGAGATAAACCAGCATTATCACGCCAATCTCAACAGCAACACCAGCCAGCGCAATAAAGCCCACGCCAACAGCCACAGAGAAGTTAAATCCTTCTAGATACATCAACCATAAGCCACCAATCATTGCCATCGGCAAAGTCACGATGATGATAGCCACTTCGCTAAACGCTCTGAAGTTTAAGTAAAGTAGAATAACAATAATGGCGAGTGTTAAAGGCAATACATAGGTGAGCTTTTCTTTCGCTCTTTCCATATATTCGTATTGCCCAGCCCAAGTAATTGAATAACCGGCTGGTAGTTTTAGATTATTAGCCAAGTGTATTTTTGCACTTTCAACATAAGTACCTACGTCAACACCGTCTATATCGATAAACGTCCAGCCATTTAATCGAGCATTTTCACTCTTAATCCCCGGCGGACCATTTTCTACTCGGATATCTGCGACATCACCTAGTGCAATGCGTTGTCCATTTGGTGTTACAACAGGTAATCGTGATAGCTGCTCAGGAGAGTCTCGATAGTCTTGCGGATAGCGTAAGTTAACAGGGTAACGCTCTTGACCTTCTACCGTTTGGGTAACGTTCATACCACCAATAGCTGTAGAAACCACTTGTTGAACATCTTCGATGTTTAACCCAAAGCGACTTGCCTTATCGCGTGAAATATCAACCTTGATATATCGTCCACCTGCAACTCGCTCTGAGTAAACTGATGCTGTGCCTGTAACTTCGGGTAAAATTTGCTCTATTTGTTGGCCGATTTCCTGAATCACATCAAGCTCTGGTCCGGCGACTTTAATACCCACAGGCGTTTTTATGCCTGTAGCTAACATGTCGATTCGGGTCTTGATTGGCATAACCCAAGCATTTGTTAAGCCCGGAAACTTAACCAATTTATCAAACTCAGCTTTTAACGATTCAGTAGTCACACCTTCTCGCCACTGTTCTTGTGGCTTCAACTGAATAAAGGTTTCAATCATGGTTAAAGGTGCAGGATCGGTTGCAGTTTCAGCTCTTCCTACTTTACCAAATACAGTTTCAACTTCTGGCACAGTGCGAATAAGCTTGTCTGTTTGCTGCAATAACTCCCTTGCTTTACCAATTGAAATACCGGGATAGGTAGTAGGCATATACATGAGATCGCCTTCATCCAATGGCGGAATGAATTCACTACCAATTTTATCTACAGGCCAAAAGCCAACGATAGTCACTAATATTGCTGCTACTATTGTCGATTTTGGAAACTTCATCACTTGCTTTAAAACAGGCATGTAGATAGCAATCAATAATCGGTTTAACGGGTTTTTCTTTTCAGAAACAACTTTGCCTCGAATAAAGTAGCCCATCAAAACAGGCACCAATGTGATCGCCAAGCCTGCTGATGCAGCCATTGCATAGGTTTTAGTATAGGCAAGCGGTGAAAACATTCTGCCTTCCTGCGCTTCCAAGATAAAAACGGGTAAGAATGAGACTGTAATGATCAGCAAGCTAAAAAATAAAGCAGGACCTACTTCACTCGCAGCCTTAGCTACTATTTGCCAACGGTTTTCATCTGTTAGCGGTGTTTTTTCCATATGCTTATGCATATTTTCAATCATCACTATTGCGCCATCAGTCATCGCACCGATCGCAATAGCGATACCACCTAAAGACATAATGTTGGCATTGATGCCTTGCATATACATGATGATGAACGACACCAATATACCTAATGGCAGAGTGACAACAGCTACAATTGATGATCGAAGATGAAATAGGAAAGCAACACAGACAATAGCAACGACTGCAAGCTCCTCTAGCAACTTGCTCCAAAGGTTATCAACAGCACGATCTATTAACTTCGATCTGTCATAAACAGGGACAATCTCCACCCCCTCTGGTAGAGAAGATTTAAGCGATTCAAGTTTTTCTTTTACACCGTTTATGGTTTGTTGGGCATTCTCACCAAAACGCATAACGACAACACCACCAACAACTTCGCCTTCACCATTAAGCTCTGCTATACCACGGCGCATTTGAGGCCCTAAATTAACGGTAGCAACATCACCAATACGCAATGGCGTGCCTTGTTCGTTAATACCAAGTGGAATTTTCTCTATGTCTCCAACTGATTGAATATATCCCGTAGCAGTAACCATGTATTCAGCTTCCGCCATTTCCACAACAGATGCGCCAGTTTCTTTATTGCCTCGTTTAAGTGCCATTTGGATATGACTTAACGGCACGTTATAAGCTCTTAACTTATCTGGATCGACTTGTACCTGATATTGCTTAACCATACCGCCAACGGCGGAAACCTCAGACACGCCCGGAACAGTTTGTAGTTCATACTTTAAAAACCAATCTTGAATACTTCTTAATTGGCTTAGGTCATGGTTTCCAGACTTATCTGTTAAAGCATAAATGTATACCCAGCCCACACCTGTTGCATCAGGTCCTAATTGAGGCTTTGCTGAATCAGGCAGGCTTGATGCTACTTGGCTTAAGTATTCAAGTACTCTGCTTCTAGCCCAATACAAATCAGTATCATCATCAAAAATGATATAGACGTAGGAATCACCAAAAAATGAGTAACCACGAACAGTTTGCGCTCCCGGTACTGACAACATCGCTGTAGTAAGGGGAAACGTCACTTGATCTTGCACTACTTGTGGTGCCTGTCCCGGATAGCTCGTCTTAATTATCACCTGCACATCAGAAAGATCTGGGAGTGCATCTACTGGCGTTTTTTGTAATGAGTACAAACCACCAAACGCGACAATTAAGGTAATCAACAAAACAAAGAAGCGATTGCCGATAGACCATCTAATAATTGATTCAATCATTATTTTTCCCCCACTTAATGATTAGAATGATCAACAGCAGCTTTATTTTCCTTGCCGTGTTGTTCATCTGATTCAAGAGAAATGTCAGTGATAACTAAGTCATCTCTAACCTCAAAAGTGAAAGTGACATTATCACCAACATTGAAATCAACTATTTCTATATTGTCCGCGACGATAAAATCCATCGTCGCAGCAGGTCTATCCCATTTCTCTATTGGCCCTCGGCTAATATTCAATGTTCGCATATCAATGTTAATGTCATTAATAAGACCAGATACCGTTGCCAAAGATACTTCTTCACTCATATCAGCAGGCTCACTCATGATATGAATTCCAGTAATTTCATATCCACCATCTTCGGTTTTACTCACTTCAAAGTGCAAAGATTGCCCAGACTTTAATGAGTCAATATCGACTTTTTCAGCCACAGTAAAATCCATAACCATCTCAGGCCAGTCCCAAGCTTCAGCAGGGCCATGCGAAATATTAACCATACGGTGTCCTGCCATAACACTATTAACATCACCTTGCATCCAAACAGAGTTAGGCACTTCATCATGAGTCATTCGTTTAAAGTCAGAGCTTTTACTTGATTCAGAATCAATCAAGAACTGAGCTGATGTCACCACAACGTCATCTTCATTTAAGCCGTCTAATATTTCGATGCTGTCGATATCAACCCGGCCAATCGTCACTTCGATAGACTTAAATTGCCCATCCCCCAAGGCAAGTACAACTCTGTCTTGTTTACCTGTGCGAATGACGGCTTCTTTAGGTACGAGTATCGTGCTATCAGATTGATTAGCGTGAATAGAGACTTGTGCAAACATGTTTGGTTTTAGCTGGTAATCTGTGTTGTCGAATTTCAATCGCACTCTAAGAGTACGAGTTTTACTGTTCAACGTTGGATAGACATAATCAACAACACCAGCCCAGTCCTCACCCGGTAAATAATCCAGAGTCATTGATACTGGCAATCCTTCTTTAATCAAAGCCGCATCACGTTCAAACACTTCTGCTTCAACCCAAACTTGATCTAACTGACCAATGCTTAATAAGGTGTTTCCCGGTTTTACATAAAAACCTTCCCTAATCTTCAAACCATCAACAACACCTGCTTGTGGTGAGTAAAAAGTGATTGTTTGCTGAACCTTTCGTGTCTTTTCTAGCTTTTGAACAAAGTCTGCTGAAAGCTGTAACGCTTTAAGGCGATCTTTGGCTGCTGAAATTAAAGAGCTATTATTGCGTTTTAACGCTATTAACAGCTCTTCTTGCGCATTAACTAACTGAGGAGAATAAAGCGTGTAAAGAGGTTGCTCTTTCTCTACAGGATTACCTGCTGCTTTGACGTAGAGCTTTTCAATCCAACCATCAACACGTGGGTGGATATGAATTAGCTTATCTTCATCATATTGAACGTAACCTACGGTTGAGATTTCAGTATGCATATTTTTAAGCTCAACAGGAGCAGTGCGAACCCCAAGATTATTCACTACATGAGGCGCGATTTTTACGGCTCCGGGGCCAAAGTCATCACCAGATGATTCCTCCTCATACACAGGAATTAAATCCATACCCATAGGCGACTTACCGGGCTTGTCCCGGCGGTAATTAGAATCCATCGGTGCAACCCAATACAGCGGTTTTTTCTCTGCTAATGTTGCTTCATCAGCATTGCTGTTTGAACCTGCACCTTGATATAAGCTCAATGCTCCAGCACCTAGTGCTGCTCCAATGATGATGGCGGCAACTAGTTTCAAATTTGGTGTTTTAGTATTCGTTGACATTATTTTTCTCCAAAGTGCTGATTCATTCTGTGCGAAGTGTGCATTGGCTTATGTTCAGCATTTGAGTTAGATTGAGAATGCGCAAAGAAATAGTTGATGCGAGCTACTGTTTTAAGTGCGTCAACATCAATTCTTAAGGCTGATATTCTGGCGTTTAATTCTGCGATTCTTGCACGAACAACTTCGGCAAAATCACCATCATCATTGGTGTAAGCCGTCAAAGACGCTTCCGCTTGGTCATGAGTTTGTTTAAGGAGTTGTTTTTGATAAATAGATTGTCTATCAGATAAACGTTTAAGCTGTCTAAGCTCCTTTTCCACCGCACTGATCATTTGTTTTGTTAGCAATAATTTCTCGGTTTTTACAGCTTCTGAATCAGCAATAGAAGCTGCAACTTGCTTATCTTGCCTATTCTCAGTGAACAACGGCAAATCAAACGTTACTCCAACAGAAAATAAATCAGCTCGGCTATCACCAGAGGGCATATTGTCACGATAGGCATAACTAGCATTAACACCCCATTGCGGCTCATATTGCTGTTTAGCTAACTCAACTGCTTTTTCTGAAGCTTTGCGTTTTATATCAATTGCAAGTATGGCTGGGTGATTCGAAAGCTCCTGAGCCAATAGATTTCTTGAGTAATTAGATGCTTTTAGGACTGTTGGATTATTCAATTGAATCGAAGGCAATTCTTTTGAGACGCTAAACTCTAATGGTTGCGCGTCAAAGTTGAATGATTCATTCAATCGGTCAGCATCGTAAATATGAAGCCACTCATTAAGGCGAGCGATTGTCGTTTCTAGTTTCTGCTTTTGCGAAGTTAATCTGTCATCTAACTGCACTATTTCCAATTGAGCACGAATAACATCTTGCTGTCTAGTTTTACCAACAACGTTTGAATAGCTAGCTTTAGCCACTTCCGCCATCTGCTCAAAGAGAGACCAATCATCTTCAATCAATTTAATAGTTTTCTGGGCTAAGTAAGCATCTAACCAAAGTTGTGATACTTGGCTTATCAGTTTAGCCTTACGATCCTCTCGTAGCAGTGGAAATTTCGTTGACTCAATTTTTAATTGCTCTTGTTTAATCTTTAAACTATCACCTCTAGGAAACATTTGAGAAACACCAACCTTTAGTTGAGTCATTCCTTCCTGATCTAAGTCCCAAGTATCTGTTGGTAAATTCATTATCCCAAGTGATACTTTGGGGTCAGGCAAAGTACCTGAAGCGATACTTCTATTTTCAACCGCACTTTGTTTTAACCGACTCCCATGAAGCCAAGGATCATTTTGCTGAGCCAAGGTGATAGCTTGTTCAAGCGACACTACTTTCTCAGCTTGAACTGAGAATACAGATAAGCCGAGTATTAGTGCAGTTGAAAGTGACGTAAGGTTTGAAGCGTTCAATTTCATTAGAATTGCTCCTCGTATGTCTTAACTTTTGCATAGACTTCACTCGTTCCATCTTTAAATAGAATTAACACTTTGTATGGCATAAAGCGGTCACCGACTTCCATACCGGGAGAGCCAACTGGCATTGCTGGAACTGAAAGCCCAATCGCATTCGGGTGCTCTTCTGATAAGAACTGCTGAATAAATTTAGCAGGTACGTGACCTTCAAAGGCAAATCCGTTTCTACTCACTGCCGTGTGGCAGGAACGGTAATTAGGCTTGATACCATACTTAGTTTTGATGTTGCTGATGTTTCGGAAATCTTTGGAATGCGCAACGATCCCTTCGTCTTCAATATGAGTTATCCATTTTTTACAACACCCACAAGTAGGGGTTTTATAAACGATTAACTCTAAAGGTGTTACGTCGTGATTGTCTGTATGGTTATGTTCATTAGCGTTTGCAAACGCAGGTGAAAGCAGCATTAAAACTGCTATTTTTAAATACTTATTGATCATTTTTGCCCCCAGACATCGCTGGAAAATATCTATAGCGCTACTACGCTATATTGACTAACAGAAAAATTTATTACATGTGCGCGAAATTTGGGCGCACTAATCCTGTATTAGGCAAAAATCGGTGGACGATAAAGGGAAGTGGAAATTGAATGAGGTTGTTTAGATTGCAGAGCAGCTACAGATTCACTCAATATTTGAATATCTGTCGAATCAATACTGGAATTTAGGACTGTAGTAGATGAACAAGCATTTGCAGGACAAACACATTCAACATCACAACAATCTTCTGTTTGACCATTGCTGCTTTTATTCATTTCACCGTGGTTCATTCCTTCATGATGACTCATCTTGGAATGATCCATGTTCATGTGTGACTCGTGAGAACCTGACGACATTTCGCAAGACATAGCAGAATACGCAAATGCTTGCCCTACAAAGGCAACCAGCATAAACGTTATTACTAAGACTTTTGAAAATGCTTTAGACATAAAATTCTCTTACAAATACACAACTCCAATACTAATGTAAATTTTCGACTAAGTAAATTGATACTGTGTAAACATTTATGAATATTTGATTATCGTCAGTTTTTTCAAAGGGGTACATGTAGCATTCATAATCTCATTTGACGGTTAGTAGTCAAAAGTTATACCAGTGCACATGGTTGATACATCTCTAATTCTGACTCGTTTATCTTGTAAATGCATATACATCCCCGTCAAAGGTATTGATATACAGCGAAGGAGTATGCTCGCTTATTGATAAACAATACGTCCTTAATGACATTAATTTAATGTCTCATAGACTCAAAATGGTCACGTTAGGTGCTCACGATACTAGCGACAAATCTGTATTGTTAGTTGAGAGAGTTTGTCGGGGAACTCAAATCTGTTCGTGTGGGTAAGAAAATAACTATTAATTAGCCTGTATCAATAATCAAGGTGAGTTAAAAAAGAGTCTTTTATACATCACTTTAGCTATCTAATGACTTAATTATCCCACACCCTTCAATGGTATTATCAGAATTACACGTACTAGCCATTTGTTGTAATTCGTTTTTTAAGGCTTTTAATTCTTTCATGCGTTTATTTACCAAAGCTAATTGTTGCGCAATCAGCGCATTTACACTTGAGCAACTTTCCTCTGGTTTATTTTTTAGGTCGATAAGACGTTTAATATCTATAAGAGAGATATCGAGACTGCGACAATGTTTTACGAATTCTAATTGCTTCAAAGCGGTAACGTCATACAACCTGAAGTTACCTTCTGTACGCTCTGGATCAGAAAGTAATCCTTCTTTTTCATAGAATCTAATAGTTTGTATAGAACAACCGGATGTTTTCGATAATTCACCTATTTTCATAATATTTCCTTTTTAAACTTGACTCTATAGTTACTATAGGTTTTACACTTGAATTATACAAGTAAGGCGGAGTTAAAAAATGAGCGGTTGTGGCTGTGAAGTAGAATTAAAAGATGACCAACAAAAAACAGTGCTTTATTGGCTTTTAGCTATAAATGCCACGATGTTTGTATTTGAAATTGGTTTAGGTTGGTTATCTGAATCAACCGCATTAATTGCTGATTCGTTAGATATGCTAGCTGATGCTATCGTCTATGCCATTGCCTTATATGCCGTGGGGAAGTCAATCCAACATAAAGCTAATGCAGCATTAGTTAGTGGTTATTTCCAATTGGGGTTAGGGGTTCTAATTTTTCTCGATATAGCTAGACGAATAGTTGGAGAAAGTGAGCCTCATTCTTGGTTTATGATTGGAGTTGGTTCTGTGGCTTTAATCGCTAATGTCATTTGTTTGATGCTTATACGAAAACACAACAATGATGAAGTGCATATGAGGGCTAGCTGGATATTTTCAGCTAATGATGTGATCGCAAACCTTGGTGTCGTATTCGCTGGCATACTTGTCATGGTGCTAGAACAACGCTGGCCTGATATTGTTATTGCTAGCATCATTTCAATGTTAATTCTTCGAGGCGCTTACATGATATTAACGGATGCCAAACAAGAATTAGTATCGGCTCAATATACATCTGAAGTATCAGATAAAAAATAAACAATCAACCTGCTGCAATTCAAGGTAAGGAAGCTCTTATGAATCAAGAATATCTTAAAAAAACTGAGATAGTCAATTTTGAACACCCCACTATCCAATCATTAATAACAGAGCGAAAATGGCATGAGCTTGATGACTACAACAAGATTGGCACTGCTTATCAGTTTGTAAAAGACGAAATACTATTTGGCTATAACGAAAGCGACGATATTTCCGCAAGTGAAGTTTTATCTGACGGATACGGGCAATGCAACACTAAGGGCAACCTTTTAATGGCCTTATTACGTGGATTAGGAATTCAGTGCCGATTTCACGGGTTTACAATAGATCAGCAATTACAAAAAGGAGCTATTCCTACCTATGTCTTTTGGTTAGCGCCCAAATACATTATTCACAGTTGGGTTGAAGTTTACTTTGAAGGACGTTGGATCAATTTAGAGGGCTTTATTTTAGATAATCAATATCTCACTTCAATACAGCAAAAGTTTAATCAAATAAAAGACAATTTCTGTGGTTATGGTGTTGCAACAAAATGTTTTTCATCACCAGATACAGATTGGCGCGGAACCGACACATATATTCAAAAAGAAGGGATTCACGACGACTTTGGACTTTATAATTCCCCTGATGAGTTTTACCTTGAAAAAGGCACTAATTTGTCTGGAGTCAAACGCTGGATGTATCAAAAAGTGATCCGCCACCTAATAAATTTCAATGTCACTAATCTAAGAAAAAATAAAGCGCTGGAGGTACAAAATGCATAGTCATAGTCATAGTCATAGTCATAGTCATCAACATGGAACAGACGACAGAATTGGTTGGGCATTTTTTCTGAATGTTACCTTTACGATCATCGAATTTATTGGTGGTTGGCTCACCAACAGTACCGCTATTATGGCTGATGCGGTGCATGACTTAGGAGATAGTTTATCGATTGGCTTTGCATGGATATTAAGTCGTTTTTCAAACAAAGCAGCGCCAGATAAATACAGCTATGGTTACCGCCGACTTACACTGTTCGGGGCATTGGTAAATGGCGTTGTGTTAGTAATTGGCTCAATTTGGGTGTTGTTTGAAGCAATTCCAAGGTTATCTAACCCTGAAATGCCTGTGGTTGAAGGAATGTTAGGGCTTGCGATACTCGGTGTTGCCGTCAATGGATATGCCGTATTCAAATTAAAAGCTGGTGAAACTTTAAATGAAAAAGTACTAACTTGGCATTTACTAGAAGATGTTTTCGGTTGGGTCGCTGTTCTAATTGTTTCAATTGTATTGTTATTTGTAGAACTGCCAATACTAGACCCACTGCTATCAATTGGTTTTACATTATTTATCTTATTTAATGTTTTCAGAAATCTAAAATCTACACTTGTTTTGTTTCTTCAAGCCGCACCAGATGAAGAAACTCAACAAAATATCAAACAAACTTTAATTCAATTACCTGAAGTTAATGGGGTTCATCACATGCACTTTTGGTCGTTAGACGGAGAAAGTCATGTACTAACAGCTCATTTGGAGTTATCTAAAAACTCAAGTGTGAATGAACTCGTGGCATTAAAACAAACTATCGCAATTGAACTTTCAGAATATCATTTGTCTCATACAACCATTGAGTTTGAGTTTCCCAAAGAAACTTGCAGAGATGAGCATGAAAAAGAAACATAGAGCTAGTCTCAACTGTCGCTTCTTGTTATAGTTTTATCTCACAATTTTATGGGTGTCTATTTTGAATTTCACTGTTGCTTTAAGGATAATATTAGTTCTTTCGATTGTTCTACAATCGATAAGCTCTATTGCGTCTGCAACTTCTGAGAATCATCAAATCGATGTAGAGCACCTGCAAACTCAACATGACCATAAAGTTGATCGCGATATTTTAAATGAAAACGCTGATGATGAACCTCATGATATCAAGGATTGTCATCATTGTGGTCATTGTAGCGGCAGCCACTTATCTTGGATATTAATTAGCAATTCAAATAGTGCAACAAAGTTATATAACAACAACCTAATACCTTATCAATTCGATCAAACAAAAGAATTTTTAGACGCTATATTACGCCCTCCTATTTCTTAAATTTCTAAATTTATATCCGTCCATTTATCGATTAAAAATCGGTAAATGAGAGATGATTAATACTTAAAATTTAAGAAGTCTTATGTATAAATATATAAAAAATACAGGCACTTGCCTGTCATTCTGCCTGCTTGTAAGTATTTCATATGCCGCTTACAGCAAGCAAAAAAGTGAGTCGTGGTTAGACACACAAATAAATAAAGATCCCGAAATAATTGAAGCAAGAGAGTTGTTAATCGCAAGCAATCATCATGCAAAAAGCTTAACTCAGGCAATATATAACCCTGAGCTTGACGCAAGTTTTGAGAAAGAAGGTGATTTTAATAACTATTCAATCGGTTTGAGTCAGACCATTGATTTTTGGGATAAACGCTCTGCCAATACGTCAATTGGCGAGATAACTCTTTATGCCAGCCAGCAGCACTTATTGAATTTAATCGATTCAAAAAAGGCCGATGCGTTAATTGCTTTGACAAATTGGCAATCAGCGAAAGATACTGCACAGCTATCTACGGAGAGAGAAAGTCAACTGCAAACCTTACTTAGTATTGTGGAAGACAAACAAAAGGCGGGAATACTTGAGCCTCTAGATGCTGAGCTGGTTTACTTAAACTTGTCTCAAGTTTTTAGTGAAATAGCTGAAGATCAAATCGAGCTAAAAAATGCTGAGGTTAAAGTTAAAGAGCTGCTGCCTGATTGGACACCAGAGTTAGCCAGTAAAATCTCTATTGATTTCGATGTTGAAAACTATTCATACAAAGCTGAATGGATTGAACAACACCCCCAAGTACAATTCGCTAAAGCAAAATGGAAAGAGCAACAAGCTAAAGCACAACTAACAACCATTGAGAATAAAGCTAATCCCACCATAGGGATTAGCGCAGGAAAAAATAGTGACGATAATATCGTTGGCTTAACATTCTCTATGCCTTTGAATATCAGAAATAACTATTCCGATGCTACTAAAGCGGCATATTCAGAAGCCGTTGCTGCGGAAGCTTATTTCCAATCCATTTATCGAAAATGCTCTTTTGAAGCTCAGGCCAACTATGAATCCCTCATGATCAGTAAAAAATACTATCAGCGATGGCAAAACCTTATGCAAAACCGAATTGATAATAGCGCGAGGTTGCTAAACGCTCGTTGGGAGGCTGGAGACATCAATACTTCAGACTATCTAATAGCGTTGAGCCAAAGAGCTGATGGATTGCACTCAGGCATTCAACTAGAAAAACAATTTAGACTCTCTGAAATAGCCTTCATTTGGAGCATGGGTCAATTATCTAAGTTTAAGATTTAATTAGTTAAAACGGCAATTAGAAATCTTAAACGTTAAAAGAATATAGGTAAAAAAATGAATACATTATTTAGCAAAAAATTATTAGCAATAGTAATTAGTGGACTTTTTTTAGGTGGGACATTAAGCGGTGAAGTGTATGCTCTACAAGTAAATACAATTGAACCTGTAACAGCAAATCCCAAAAAACATAAACACGAACACTCGGAAAGTGAAGAAAATCATGTAGAAGAAGGCCATCAGGAAAATGAAGGCAACCATTCTGAAAAAGACACAGAACATGACGAACATGGTCACGACCAAGAGAGCAAAAATAAAGAAACTGAAGAGGAACATGAAGAAGGTATTACTCTAAGCCCTCAAAAAATGTCACTAGCCAATATTAAAGTTCAAAGCATAAGACCTGATTATCAATTCAGTACAATCTATGCGCCCGGAGAGGTCAAAGTAGATGGTTATAGCAGCTATGTCGTTTCTCCCCGTACCGAGTCAGTGATAATAAGCAGACATACTGCACTCGGTGAACACGTAGAAAAAGGACAAAAGCTGGTCACCCTATTTAGTGAAGCAATGGCTCAAGCTCAAGCTGACTACTTGATTGCGTCAACTGAATGGCAGCGAGTAAAGAAATTAGGCAACAAAACAGTAAGTGAAAGTCGTTTACTTCAGGCTCAAACCACATTTAACGCCACATACGGAAAACTTATCGCACTAGGGTTAACTGAAAAAGCTATAAAAGACATATCAAATAAAGACATAACTTCGTTTGGCCAATATTCGCTAGTAGCTCAGCGAGAAGGAGTAGTTTTACAAGATGACTTCACCCAAGGCCAACGAGTCGATGCGGGTGATACTATCATGCTTTTGGCAGATGAAAATAAGCTGTGGGTGGAAGCTAAAGTATCACCCAACAAAAAGCTCAATCTATCAATCAACTCTCCGGCAATAGTTAAATTAGAAGGAGAGGATTATAAGGCAAAAGTTATTCAGGAAGCCCACACGATTGATCCCATCACTAGAACTCGAATCATTCGCCTAAGTGTTAATAATGCAGATGACAATCTCCATTCAGGCATGTTTGTTAAAGTATATTTCCAATTTGCCACTGAACAAAAAGTTATGGCCGTTCCAGAAGAAGCGCTAATTAGAAGTGCGGACGGAGATTGGACCGTATTTGTTGAGGATCATCCCGGTGAATTCAAAGCGACAGAGGTTGAGTTAGGTCGTTCTCTAGGTAATTTCAGAGAAATATTTGGTTTAGAAAGTGGTACTCGTGTGGTCACTCAAGGAGCGTTTTTTGTTGCTTCTGAAATAGCTAAAGGCGGATTTGATCCGCATAACCATTAAGGAGAGCCGCTATGTTTAATAAAATTATAGATTGGTCTGTAAACAACCGACTCCTTATTTTGATTGCCTTATTTGCCACTATTGTTGGCGCAATAATGGTGATCCCAAAACTGAACTTGGATGCTTTCCCTGATGTGACTAATGTTCAAGTCGCGGTTAATACAGAAGCGCCGGGGCTTGCCGCAGAAGAAGTAGAACAACTCATCACTTATCCGATTGAAGCGGTCATGTATGCGTTACCTGATGTTGAACAAGTACGTTCAATTTCCAAAACGGGGCTGTCTGGCGTTACTGTCGTTTTTAAAGAAGGGACTGATATCTATTTTGCACGGCAGCTCGTCTTTGAACGGCTTCAAGCTGCAAAAGAGTTGATACCTGACGGTGTAGGTACGCCTGAAATGGGACCAAATACGTCTGGGTTAGGTCAAGTATTTCAATACTTGCTCGTGTCAGATAAAGACGCAGGATATGACTCAATGGCGCTCAGAAGCCTCAATGATTGGATAATCAAATTGCTAATTATGCCAGTTGATGGTGTCACAGATGTCTTATCTTTCGGAGGTAATGTTAGGCAATATCAAGTGAACATAGCTCCCTCTAAGCTCCTTGCATATGGATTGTCGCAAGAAGATATCGTTAATGCACTTGATAGTAACAATGCCAACGTTGGCGGTTGGTATATGAACCGAGGACAAGAGCAGCTTGTTATTCGAGGAACGGGTTGGTTCGAAAGTGGTGAAGCAGGCATTAGCAACATTAAGCAAGTACCTGTAAAAACCGTAGATGGTACTGTTGTGACGGTTTCTGATGTCGCCAAAGTTGAACTAGGTAGTGAAATTCGACAAGGTGCGGTCACTATGACCCGTAAAACGTCCGAAGGAAAAGTTGAAAACCTAGGTGAAGTTGTATCAGGCATTGTACTCAAGCGTATGGGTTCCAATACAAAAGCAACCATTGATGGTATTAATGCACGAATTCCACTAATCAATCAGGCATTACCTAAAGGTGTTCGATTCGAACCCTTCTATGATCAAGCTGATTTAATCGAACAAGCTGTCAGTACTGTAGTCAATGCACTAGCACTTGCCTTTATCTTTATTTGTATCGTGCTTGCCCTGTTCTTAATGAATTTAAGAGCAACGTTTCTTGTTCTTATTTCCATTCCAATATCGGTAGGTATTGCATTAATGATCATGGCTTGGTGGGGAATTTCTGCCAATCTTATGTCACTAGGTGGCATTGCCGTAGCTATTGGTATGCTTGTGGACGGCTCAGTGGTCATGGTTGAAAATATGTTTAAACATTTAAACCACCCTGATTCAACACACCAACAAAGTGTAGAAGCACGTGTTCCTAGTGATGATACTGATCCCTTTGCAATAGAAAAAGATGATCATGGTATCGAGTTGCGGCTAAAACAAGCAGGCAAAGAAGTGGCTCGCCCAGTATTTTTTGCTGCTTCTGTCATTTTAGTCGTGTTCTTGCCTTTGTTTAGCTTTGAAGGCGTCGAAGCAAAATTATTCCAGCCAATGGCAATTAGTATTATTTTAGCCATCATTTCAGCTATTGTTGTTGCCTTGTTTATCGTACCAGCACTCGCCACTTTCATGTTCAAAAAAGGCATAAAAGAAAGAGAAAGCTTTGTCGTTAAACCTTTAGATAAGCTATATAAAAAGGGGCTTAAGTTTGCACTTAAACGTACCAAGTTAATTGTTGTTACCTCGCTAATTATGGTTGTTTCGGCTTTTTCAATTATACCTTACATAGGTACTGAATTCGTTCCAGAGCTAGAAGAAGGAACAATTAACTTAAGAGCAACTCTTGCTCCTTCTTCTAGTTTAGATACTGCATTGATGGTTTCACCTATATTAGAAGAAAAGTTGATGGCATTTCCTGAAGTTACTTATGCGCTAAGCCGTATCGGGCGACCTGATATTGGCGGCGATCCTGAACCAGTTAATAACATCGAGATTTATATCGGACTTAAACCTGTATCCGAGTGGACCAGTGCTTCAAACCGTTATGAACTGCAAAACAAAATGGAACAATCGCTTGAAGAGTTTCCGGGACTTTTACTGAACTTTTCTCAACCAATTGCCACCCGTGTAGATGAGTTACTATCTGGTGTAAAAGCACAACTAGCGATAAAGCTGTTTGGGCCAGACCTCAATCAATTGGCAGTTAAAGGGCAAGAAATAGAATCGGCAATTAAAGAAGTTGAAGGCGCTAGAGATGTTGCGCTTGAACAAATAGCTGGTGAAGCTCAATTAGTTGTAAAGCCAAACAGACAAGAGCTTTCACGTTTTGGCCTATCGGTCGGTGATATAATGGAAGTGATACGAGATGGTATAGGTGGAGTTGAAGCAGGACAAATCATCAACGGGAATGAGCGTTATGATATATATGTGCGTTTAGAAAAAGAATATCGTAGTAATAAAGAAGCTATTTCTGATATTCGCATTCAGTCTCCAACAGGGGCTTGGGTTCGTCTTGGTGATGTTGCAACAATCTCTTTTGAGTCAGGCCCTCCGCAAGTGAGAAGAGATGATGTGCAACGACGTGTTGTTATCCAAGCCAACGTACAGAATCGAGATATGGGCAGTGTTGTTGCCGATATCAGACAAGTAATCGCCGAGAAAGTCGATTTACCTGCTGGCTACTCTGTTGCCATTGGTGGTCAATTTGAAAGTCAACAACGAGCACAACAACGGTTAGCTATAGTGGTTCCTTTATCTTTGGCGCTAATTGCTCTTTTGCTTTACTTCGCATTTGGCTCAGTTGGTCAAGCCATGTTGATTTTAGTTAATGTCCCATTAGCTGTTATCGGTGGTGTTTTCTCCTTATATTTCTCTGGGCAATACTTGTCCGTACCAAGCTCCGTTGGCTTCATTACACTATTTGGTGTTGCAGTGTTAAATGGTGTGGTTATGGTTGAAAGTATAAACCAGCGAATTAGAGATGGCTTAGAAGTCACTGATGCTGTTTTTGAAGGAGCAACTTCTCGTTTGAGACCTGTTCTTATGACAGCAATAACATCTGCATTAGGTTTAATACCGATGTTAATGTCAAATGGTGTAGGAGCTGAAATACAACGACCACTGGCAAGTGTTATAGTTGGTGGTTTGATAACAGCAACATTACTCACATTGTTTGTTTTGCCTGTTTTATATCGCTGGTTCTCCAAAAAGAAAATTGAGGAGTTATCCCGCTAATTCAATTTTCATCAATTGTGAAGCTTCCGAATCAAGGAATATGAATTGGAAGCTTCGCTTTATTGCTATCACTAAAAAGCTAGCTATTACGTAAAATTACTAATCTGATCGAATATTGAATTTGTTGAAGTCATTCTAGACTCCTTATTTTCGTTATTTAATGACTTTTATGTTGAGACTTAAGTTGCTCTCTCATTTCTAAAACTCGATCTGCCGAATAAGCTCCTGCTCTCATAACAACCAATTCAACAAACGAAATATCAATTAACTTGTGGTCAACATCAATCACATAGTAACTCCCATTATGTGTGGTTATTTCTAGTTTATCCTCGACAGCAGTTTTGCTAATAATCTTTGAAGTTACTATTTGCTCAAATGGCCGAAATCTGAATGTTTCATCGTCAATAACCACCCCTGATAAAAACTCGCCAATAAATGATTTTTCAAATTCTTTATAGTCATAGACTGAGACTATGTAGGCATCCTTTAAAAATGTTTTATCCATGTGTTACTCCCTACTAATAGCTAGCAGGGAGCATATCTCGCAACTCTAATAACTCATTTGGAGAATACATACACTCATGCATTAAATTGAACTCAAATACATTTACATCAAACTCTTTTGGTTCAGCATCTAAGGTATAAAAGTCAGCACCAAAAGTTCGGAACTCAAGGCCATTGATTTCGATAACTTTTGTTGTGAACAAAACTTCTCCCTTTTTACCGCAATCACTATCTTCAGCAAATGTGGCGTAAAGCACCTGTTCAACTTTTTCCTCTGTATCAGATTGAATTGAGATAAGTGTGGCGTTAGTCAGTTTGATTTTTGGTCTCATGCTTGTGCTTCCTTGTTATCCTCAATGCTAAACGGGCGAAAAAAACTTAGATATTTAACCCCATCGACTTCTAGTAAATTCTTGTCAGCATCAAAATGTGACAGAACACTAGATTGATACAACGAAATGTATTTTTCATAATCTATGGTGTTAAAAAAATTGGTATCAACGCGACGGGCATAGAAAATTAAGCTCTGCTGGTCTATACGAATAGTAAACTTTTGATCTCCATCTACGTTTTTGACCTGTAGACATAAATCGGGTTTGTGCCAATCAGATACATAGGAAGGAACCAGTGGGAAGCCATAAACCAAATAACGCATGCCCTCGATTTTGAAGGTTGTTGGACTGAACTGAGTCTTGCTTACTTTGCCGCTGTTGAATAGTTCGAGTGTCAACATCAGCCAATGTTCATGTTTCGAAAAGCTATTTCCGTCAGATATACAGCCTTCGAATTCACCATCATGGTTTACATGATTGATGTACATGTATTTTTTAATGTTATCCAAGGAAAGCTTTTCAAACGGAAACTTTGAAGCGATGAGCCTGAAATAACAACCATGAACTTTTAAATCTGCATATTGAACTATCAACGGATCATCAAAGGCATCAAAGTATGGTCGCCACTCTAAGCGGAAGTCAGCTCCTGTATTTACAATAAACTTGGCATCTTCAGGTAACCCTAAAGCTTGGTAGATCACTGAAACTAACTCTAATGTTTCGATATCTACCAGCATCAGGCTTTCAATGCGGTTTGCCATTGACTCAATTTCTTTATGAAGCGACTCAATGATTTCTTGATCATCATATTCATTGATCATCAAGTATTTCAGGGAATCGTGCTTTAGAATTGAATCCAGATTTTCCTGTTCAAACACCTCAGTGAGACAATTATGGGTATCAGAAAAATGAGGGCTGTTATAAACACCTCTAGCCCACAGACCTTGTGCGTAAAGATCAGGAAACTCTAATAACTCAGCAAACTCTTTAGCTTGTTTGTTAAGCTTATTCTTTAATTGGTATAGCGAGATCATATAGTTCTCCAAACAGTGCTTGCAAACAAACAATGGCCTACTAACACACTGTTTATCTGACTATTTGAATCACCAAATTTTTCGGATGCTCCGCTTCACTGCTCATATTTTTAACGAAAAAAATATGCGTAGGCGTAGGCTGTCCGGTCAGCCTTCATCTTATAATATCGCCAAAAAACAAAATGACAACTTACGTATTTGTACAAATTTATGTAGATATTTTGAGTTTAAACTCTGAAAAGCTAAGCCCAAAAAGGGATATGACCAATTCTTCATTTATATTGGAGCCGGGAAATTTTTTTTCAAAATTTCCGATGATGCTATCTAGGTGGCTAGCCAATATTTTTACTAAAAATATTTCCGAGTTTGGTGAGAGAGCGGAAAGTACTATCAATGGATTGTCAAAAGATTCAGCTTTTATTTTTACTAGTAAATCACTGTAACTGTCACAGCCGTATAGACAAATAGATACTCCTTCTTGGGCCTGCCCAAGGGGAATTGATAACTTTTTTGACAACCTCTTTGCCTGACGCTTTATATTACTTATAAGCGCTTCTGATTCAAAAGACATACGCACACCAAAACATAATAACTAAGGTCCACAGCACCCAAGTCATTACATCTTCAATGTATGATTAATCTTTTAAACCCAGAGTAAATCCATTTCGTCCGCATGTGTGGAAACTGGCTTCTCTGAAAAGCCACTGCAAAAAGCAGTGGCTATTGTCGCAATATTATAAGGAAATGTGAATGGTAGTTTGATGCCTACATATTCTTTTCAGTGAATTCAGCCAAGCTACTACGCTCTACTTCATCAAAAATCAGCACTGATCCTTTTTCATAATGACGATACACATTAACAGCCGCACTTGCACCAGACGAAGCAGGTGTTACAAACTTATCGTCAATCTGGGCTAGGTTACCCAATACAATAGTCCGACAATTTTTACCTCCACGACTTAACATACCCTTGATTTGCGCTCTAGTCATGTTTTGAGCTTCATCAATGATTAACACAGCATCGTCTATTGAACGGCCCCGAAAGTAAGCCATGCTAGTAAATTCTATATTGGCTTTTTCAATCACATGCTCAACTGTTGCATGAATATTTCCTTCATGATTATCATCAGAGTGCATCGAGATAAGTGCATCCGTAATACCTGCAAGCAAAGGCATCGATTTTTCAGTTAAATCACCCGGAAGGAATCCGGGATCGTCATCCATAAAGTCTCTTGACCGCACCACAACAATTTTTTTGTACTTTTTCAACTCCAATACTTGATGCAGCGCCGAAGCAACTGCCAAAAAAGTTTTTCCGGAGCCAGCAGGGCCAAGGATGATATTTAAGTCATAGTAAGGGTCTGTTAATTGGCTTAAAGCTACCGCCTGACGCTGATTTTTTGGCAATATGCCCCATACCTTTTCTTGCTTACGAGGCAATAACTTTGTGTATACCTCAGTATCAGTCACTTCTGAAATCCGGCCAATGTGTCCGGCTTCATCGTACCAATACATGTTTGGCTGAACTTCATCGTTGAACAAGCTGATTGGGAATGTATAAACCTCTCCTGAGACTTTGAAATCTTTATCTGATTCAATTCGATCAAAAAGATCACCTTCAAAGGCTTGTACGCCTGTATAAAGCAAATCTATATCTGCGATTTGATTATCAACGGATACATCTTCAGCCATAACACCAACAGTTCGAGCTTTTAATCGCATATTGATGTCGCGGCTAACGATGGTAACGTCTTTATCTAACTCTTTCTGAAGATGCAGTGCATAGTTAATTATTCTATTGTCAGCATCGCTACCTATCGTGTGCTTTAATTCTTTTGCCATGTCCAATTGAGTATCAATACCAATGAACAACTTGCCTCTTTTAGCTGTTTCAGTAGAAGGCAGTGGAATACCTGCTTCCATTTCTTCTGCACTGTGCCCATTAATTATGTCTTCAAGCATACGAATACATACACGAGCATCAGCACTTACCGATTTATTGGTTCTTTCTTTTAAATTATCTAACTCTTCTAAAACTGTTAGACAGATGTATACATCTTCACTGTAAGCGAGCAATGACTTTGGATCATGAACTAGTGCCGATGTATCTAATACTCTTGGGTTTCTGTGTTCACTTAGATTATTCATTTTAGTTCTCCTTTGAGAACGATTTTCATTAATTAGCATTTTAGATTTACCTTAGGTTTATTATTTTTGTTTGTGCCTTCTTGCAGGTTAAATCCGTTATTTATATTTATTGATTAATGGTTCTGTTCTTTAAGTCACACTTAATGACATGTTAGAGAGATTAGATCTGAGCTTGTTATAAATACTCAATTTCTTCAGTAAGAATAAGGTCTGTAGATAGGTCTGCACAAATATTGAAAAAAAGCTTGCAGTAATACCTGTCTTACCACAACCTGCTGGCCCTGTAAGAATCACTAAATCAATAGCAGGGTCGAGTAGCGCATCCATCGCCA
>OJDI01000086.1_pt1 | contig 45412 bp, 37 predicted proteins | sample 1592601 | NCBI WGS metagenome assembly OJDI01 (sample SAMN05416845, study PRJEB24817) | seawater metagenome | isolation source: Sea water | place: Canada:Atlantic | collected 2013-07 | reverse complement strand
GAGTCTCGTGGGCTCGGAGATGTGTATAAGAGACAGCTCTTAGCCCGAGTTTAGCGGTCATGGTCTTTTGCCAACCCGCTTCGTATCGAGTCACATAGGCAGTTAGCGCATCCTCCAGAGGTTTTGAGTCCTCTATTAGCGGCAATATTGCGTTAGCCAACTGCATCAAATTCCATTGACCGATGGCTGGTTGCTGCCCGTAACGGTAGCGGCGCTGGCCTGCATCGGTAGTGTTGGGTGTCCAGTTGGGGTCAAAGCCTTCTAGCCAACCGTAAGGACCATAGTCGATGGTCTCGCCAATGATGGACATATTGTCGGTATTCATCACCCCGTGAACAAACCCCACGCGCATCCAGTGCACCATAAGGTCAGCGGTGCGGTGACATACTTCCTCAAACCAAGCGATGTAAGTGCCTTTGGCATCCGCAGCTAGATTATCCAATGCTGGGAATTCTCTTTGAATGACGAAATCTGTGAACGCTTTTAGGAGGGCCAACTCTTGGCGCGCCGCAAGCATTTGAAAATGACCGAAGCGTACAAATGAACTGCTTAATCTGCACACTACAGCGCCTTTCTCGGGCGCCGCATTGCCGTCATACAGCATGTCTCGAACCACGTCTTCACCTGTGGTGATCAGGGACAGGGCTCGAGTTGTGGGCACGCCCAGGTAATACATGGCTTCTGAGCAGAGGTATTCTCGGAGTGACGAGCGTAATACCGCCAAGCCATCGGCTGTTCGAGAAAACGGCGTCGGACCTGCGCCTTTTAACTGCAGCATGAGGTGGGTGCCGCCTAATTCAACTTCACCTAAGTTGATGGCGCGGCCGTCGCCTAGCTGCCCAGCCCAATTGCCAAACTGATGACCGCCATAGCAGGTCGCGTGTGCGTCCATACCCGCAATTTGCTTATTACCAGCAAAGACCTGCAAAAACTCATCGCTTGTGCACTCTTCAGCGCTTAAACCCAATAGCTGGGCCGCGTCTTCTGAATAGTGAATCAGCGTTGGCGCGCTGACCGGGGTTGGATTGACCCTAGCAAAGAGGGCATTTTTAAGTTGCTTGCGCTGGGAGCCAGTGTCGGCGTCCGCCGGCATTTGGGCGGTGAACTGGTTATCGAAGTTAAGTGATTTCATGCACGCAGATTACCCTTTGCCAAGATCTAAAACGAGAATTTAAGTGCGATTTTAGCCACTCGCACGAAATTCTCTCAGGGTGTATTGTCTGGGGAGAGGAAAATGAGGAGATCAAAATGTCGGAGTCAGTTGCACAAGATTATGCATCGGTAGCAGATATTCCCTTAGAGGAGATAGATGTTAGTAGAGCAGACTTATTTCAGTCAGATACGCACTGGGAATATTTCGCCCGGCTACGTAAAGAGGCGCCAGTACATTATTGTAAGGACAGCCTTTTTGGTCCTTATTGGTCGCTGACCCGGTTTAACGACATTATGGCCATGGAGAAAAATTTCCAAGATTTTTCTTCTGACTCTGGGATTGTGTTGGGCGATCGCCCAGCAGATTTTGAAACAGCAAATTTCATTGGTATGGACCCGCCTAAGCACGATGTGCAAAGAAAGACCGTGCAAGGTGTTGTGGCGCCAATGAATTTGGCCAAGTTAGAAGGCACCATTAGAAGTCGCGCCGAGACCATTCTAGATTCGCTGCCTATTGGCGAAACATTCAATTGGGTTGATTTAGTCTCGGTAGAGCTAACTACTCAAATGTTGGCAACAATATTCGACTTTCCGTTTGCTGAACGGCACAAACTCACTTATTGGTCAGATATGGCCACATCCGGTGAGTTAGCTGGTGGTCCTACACCAGAGCCCGTGCGCCGCGCCGCCTTACTGGAATGCCTTGAATACTTCACCAAACTTCGAGATGAGCGCGTTACTCAACCTGCCAAGGCTGATCTACTTTCCATGCTGGCTCACGGCAAAGACACGCAAAATATGCCGGCAATGGAGTTTTTGGGTAATCTGATTTTGCTCATCGTCGGAGGCAATGACACCACAAGAAATTCCATTTCCGGTGGCGTGCTTGCGCTTAATCAAAATCCAGGTGAGTACGACAAACTCCGCGCTGATACATCAATAATTCCAAACATGGTTTCAGAAATCATTCGTTGGCAGACCCCATTGGCCTATATGCGTCGCACAGCATTGCGCGATGTTGAGTTTGGTGGCCAGCAAATGAAAAAGGGTGACAAGATCGCTATGTGGTATGTCTCAGGCAATCGTGACGGCGAGGTCATAGACCAGCCTGATCGTTTTTGGATTGATCGACCCAATGCACGTCACCATTTAGCCTTTGGTTTTGGTGTTCACCGCTGCATGGGCAATCGTTTGGCTGAAATGCAGTTGCGTGTGCTTTGGGAAGAAATCATGAAGCGCTTTAAGAAAATTGAAGTGGTGGGTGATATTGAACGCGTGCAATCAAGTTTTGTCCGCGGATACGCCACCATGCCCGTACAGGTACACCCTTGGTAGCACCCTTAATGAGCCTTCGTCCTCAGTGATCTGTTAAAGCGTTTGCTGGGGTTGGACGGGCAAAGGCAGGGTGAGTAAATAATTAGAAATTTCCGTTTTGGTAAGGCAGTAACATGGCGTTGACAGAATTAAGTCGCTCAATTGAAGGTATGGTGGCCATTGTTACCGGTGCAAGCTCAGGCATGGGCGCAGCAACTGCAAAGCTATTTGCCGCTCAAGGCGCCAAAGTTGCAGCTGTAGACATTAATCAGGACGGGCTTGCTGCTGTGGTTGACGAGATCAATGGGGCGGGTAAAACAGCTCATGGTTGGACGCTAGATTTATCTGATGGCGCTGCCATAGATCGGGTCATAGGCGAAGTGGCCGCCCACTTCGGCGGTATAGACATTTTGATCAACAATGCGGGTATTTCTATTTTTACGCCTATTGATGGTGAGGATTATGACAACGCCTGGGATAAAACATTTGCAGTTCTGTTAACGGCGCAAACTCGTACTATCCGCGCGGCCTTGCCACATTTGCGACAGTCCAATAACCCGCGAATCATCAACATTGCTTCCACTGAAGGTCTGGGTGCGACTAAGTTCGGCAGCCCGTACACGGCAGCGAAACACGGCGTAATCGGTCTAACTCGCTCTCTTGCAGTTGAGTTGGGTGGTGAGGGCATTACCGTTAACTGTATTTGTCCTGGGCCTATTAACACCGGCATGACTCAAGCTATTCCCGATGATCAAAAAGCCGTCTACGCGCGCCGCCGTGTGGCATTGAAGCGTTACGCAGAACCGGAAGAGGTGGCCCATGGCACCCTTAATTTTGCTTTGCCTTCGGCAAGCTTCATGACCGGTGTTGCCTTGCCAGTGGATGGCGGGTTGACCATTAAGAATGCATAAACTGGTGCTGCACGCGTTCAATACTTTGTGCCTCTCAATTGCTTGAAGCTTAGATTTATTAGGTAAATAACGGACAAGAAATTTATATGACAGCCTCTATTCCGAGTAGTAATTTGCCCAGCAATAAAGTTTCGTGGTCAACCACCTTGGCTTTCGGCGCCCCAGCTGTGGGGGCTGGCTATATGTATTTGCTGCTCAGCTTATACGTTATGAAATTTTCCACGGATGTGTTGTTGATCGCCCCTGGGGTAATGGGTGCTATCTATAGCCTGTCGCGCATTTGGGACGCTATATCTGACCCACTGGTGGGTTATTTCAGTGACCGCACGTCTAGTCGCCTAGGCCGTAGGCGCACTTGGATCTTAGCCAGTTGTCTGCCCATTTCCCTGGGCTTTTATATGGTGTTTGCGCCGCCTATGTCTTTCGACACTGCCGCATTGACCTGGTGGATGGCGGTGGCAATTATATTTTTCTACTCGGCTATGACTTTGTTTTTTGTTCCGCATATGGCGCTGGGTGCTGAGCTGACCACTGACTACCATGAGCGCAGCCGTCTTTTTGGTATGCGCCATTTGTTTTACACCATAGGCTCAATTATCTCCCTAGGCACCATGTACTTTCTGATTACCGAAGAGTTCAAACCCGATGGTGATGTGCGCGCTTTGGCCGAGGACTACGCATTAGTAGCCGTTTTGGTCATGAGTGTGTTGGTCATCTATGCGGTGACCCAATTACGTGAGCGGCCGGAATTTCAAAATAGAGTGCAGGGCAGTCCTATTCAGGCTTTTCGCGATATCTGGCACAACCCCCATGCACGTTTATTGATCGTGGTGACATTTATTGAACATGTTGGGTCTGCGGCTATTGCCGCCCTAACATTATATGTAACTCAATATGTGGTGGGCGCGCCAACTTGGGCGCCGTTCGTTATTTTGGCCTATATGGTGCCTTCAAGTTTGTCGGTGCCTTTGTGGCTGCCGCTCTCTAAGCGCTTTGGCAAAATTCGCGTATGGATTTTTGGCATGTTGCTTACCGGTGTTTCATTTGGCGGTATGTTCTTTTTACCCTTCCTCGACTCGGTAGGGGAGCGCCTGTGGCTGATTATGATTATGGCTGCATTTGCAGGGCTCGCTGCTGGTTGCGGCGGCACCATTGGACCCTCTGTGCAGGGCGACGTAATTGACTACGACGAGCACGTTACTGGCGAGCGCAAAGAAGGCTCTTATTTCGCTGCGTGGAATTTTGTTTACAAAAGCGCCTTGGGCATCATGCTTTTGATGACCGGTTTTGCGCTAGAGTTTTCAGGCTTTGTGCCAAATCAGGAGCAGACAATGGAAGTGCAGTTGGTGATGGTTGGGCTGTACGGACTATTTCCGTTAGTTTGCTATGTTGTCGGCGCAATACTATTTAGCCGCTTCAAGCTCGACGAAAAAGCCTACCAAGAGATCCGCGCAGATTTAGATGAAAGGGCGTTGTCGCGCTCGTCTGAGTCTGCGCCAGTCTAACTAGACGCACTCAGCGCTCTGCTGAGTGCGCTTTTACCGCTACGCGCCAATAAAGTTACCAGGGCGGCGCTCGCCCACTGCCTTAACGCCTTCGCGGTGGTCAGCGGTTTGTTGCAGTCGGTGTTGTTCCAAACCTTCATGGTCTGTTTGTTTCTTCACAGCCTCTGCAATGCCTTCGCGCATAGTTGCGCGCACAGAAACCACAGCTAATGGTGCATTTTCTGCGATCTCGGCAGCTAACTTAATGGCCTCGGCGCGAAGATTTTCTTTGTCTGTAATGACATCTGCTAAACCCATATCAAAAGCTTCTTGGCCACTGATTCTGCGTCCTGTTAAAAACAACATGCTGGCTTTTTGCTGGCCAATAAGGCGTGGCAATGTGTGGGTCAAACCAAAGCCAGGGTGAAAGCCTAGTTTCACAAAGTTCGCGGTGAACCGCGCTTCCGGGCAAACCACGCGGAAGTCTGGCATCACCGCTAGTCCAAAACCGCCGCCTACTGCCGCACCTTGTATTGCGCCAACCACTGGGGTTTTTGTGTCGAATAATTTTACCGCTGCGGCATAAAGTGGATTGCCGTCTTCGATTTTGCGGTCGGCGCGTTCTTCATTGCGCGAAGCGCTGCCAAAATTGTTGCCGGCACAAAAGTGTTTACCCTCCGAGCACAAGACAATGGCTCTAACGTCATCGCTGGCGTCCATTTTCTCGAAGGCGTCGGCTAAATCTTTAATCATTTGGGTGTCGAAAAAGTTATTGGGGCCTTTTTGAATTTCAACCACAGCAACATAGTTTTCAATACTGATGCCTATACCTTCGTAGTTCATTGCTTCGCTCATGCTCACTCCCCAATATTTCGTAATTTTCGTCAGATGAAGATGTTTGACCATAAACCGAGAATTTGCAACGCTGAAGGCTCATCAAAACTGTGTAATAGACATGGGTGAGGGCAATATGAGGGAGACATTATGTTGAAGTGGCAGATTGGCGATGTAACGGTAACGCAAATTGTAGAACTGACCACAGCCTCGTTAGGCCCGCATTTATTACCTCAGGCGACCCCAGAGCGAATGCAAGCTGTGCCTTGGCTGGCCCCTTTCATTGACGAAAAGGGGCGTATTATTTTGAGCATGCATGCGCTGGTGATCGAAACACCCAGTCGTACAATTGTTGTGGACACTTGTATTGGTAACGACAAAGTTCGCAGTTACCCCCGCTGGAATATGATGCAGGGAGATTTCCTGCAGCGCTTTAAGGCGGCGGGGTTTGCACCGGAGAAAATAGACGCGGTGTTGTGCACCCATATGCATGTAGATCACGTGGGTTGGAATACTCGCTTGGTAGATGGGATTTGGGTGCCTACTTTTCCCAATGCGGATTATCTATTTGCCGAAGAGGAGTGGGCTTACTGGCGCACCGAAGAGCAGGAATACGGACCGGTTATAGAAGATTCGGTAGAGCCGATATTTGCTGCGGGTTTGGCGAAGTTGGTGGCGTCTAATCATCAGGTTTGCGCTGAAGTTCAGTTGGAACCCACGCCTGGGCATACGCCGGGCCATGTCAGCGTGCACATTACCTCCAAAGGCGAAGAGGCGGTAATCACTGGCGACATGATTCATCACCCGTGCCAGATAGCTCATCCTGATTGGTCCTCTACTGCGGACGAGAATCAAACTGATTCTGCAACTACGCGAGATGTGTTTTTAGCCAAATACTCAGACCGTCCGGTTCTTATAATAGGCACACATTTTGCCGCGCCAACGGCGGGCTATATTGTTGCGGAGCAAGATGCCCTAAACACAAAAGAGAAAGAGAATTTGCCAGAACAGGCATCGGCAGATAGCAATGAAGGTAAAGCTGGCGTGGATTACCGTTTGGATTATTAAGTCAGCTTTTTAGCCGAGGGTTCAGTTGCCATTCAAGGGTAGAGACACAAGGTGAAACAGCGCAGCGAAAGATAATGGTGATAGAGCGTAGCGAAAGATAACGGCGATAGAGAGCTGCGAAAGAAAGCAGCGAAAGAAAGAGAGGCAAGGACAGCCCGGCGCTGTCCTCAATGAAGCATCTCTAGCTGTTTCTTAATCGAGCCAAGTCACCATTTGCGGCTTTTCGTGCCAGCCAGATTCCTGCGAAGCCTATGCCGCCAAAGATTACGTTGGCCAAAATACCTTTCAGTAAGAACGGCAGGCCGGCCATGTAGCAGGTCACCCAGCCCTCAAAGGTATTTGGATAAAATCCAAGTGCTATTGGGGTGGCGTTAGATACGATGTAAAAAACCACCGCGCTGAGTACTGCGGCACAGCCAAAGGTGGGTACTGAAATTTTCTTCTTAACTGGAGAAAGTACTGGTGTCAGCGACCAAGCAGCGGCTAAGTGAGCCAGGTAGACAAAAGCCATAGCTGCAATCTGGTAGGTGCCGTGTATCAGGTCGAAGGCAACTACTGTGAATAAAACCGGTACCGGTAGCAGGTGCCGAGGCAATAGCGCTGCGGCCATCATGCCAATTGCGCCCACTGTGGACAGACCGGCGCTGTGAGGTACAAGGTGTGAAACAACACCCAGTGCGGTCAAAGCCACCAGCACTACCAAGGTTTCGCTGCGCTGATCACGTAGTGTTTTCCACATATTAAGTAAATTCATTCTTTAACTCGGTTTAACTCTTTTTTACAAAAGCTGTTTTACAAAAAACTGTTTAACTAAAAGCTGCTTCAGTTTGTTGGTAATTGACATTCGGTGCCGAAGCTTGCGTCTCATTCTGAAAGTTTTAGTAAGGTGAGCAGGAGTCTAATCCCCTAGGCTTTTGATGTCCCCGCAATATTCTCTTCATACCATGAAAATATCGCATGAATATATCGCATGAAAATATCGCACAAAAATATTTTCAGCAGCAGTAGTCGCGGTAGATGAACTGCGCGAGCGGCACTCTGCTATGATATCGGCCTAAGAGGGAAATGATTTGGCCAGCAAAGACATATTCAGCGCACTGGCAGTGCCTAATTTTCGCTGGTTGTGGATAGGCAGCCTTGGCTCCTCTTTCGCTATGAATATGCAGATCATTGCTCGAGGTTGGTTGGTGTACAGCCTCACGTCTTCGGCCATGGACCTAGCTTGGGTCACCTTATCCTTCATGCTGCCCTCGGTTTTATTCTCCCTATACGGTGGTGTTCTGGCTGACCGTCTGTCAAAGCGCAAAGTCATTGTCTGCGCGCAATCTCTGAACTGTCTAGCCACCTTGATTATGGCGGCCATTATCTTTTCCGAGGCGGTCACTTTTTGGGATTTTATTTGGTTCGGCTTCTTTAACGGCACTATTCTGGCGTTGTCCATGCCTTCTCGCCACGCCTTCGTCCCAGAACTCATTCCTGAAAAATTGATATTCACAGCTATGGCGCTGAATACCACGGGTTGGAATTTGTCGCGAATTATTGGTCCTGCCTTGGCGGGATTACTCATTGCTTGGCTCGCCGGGGGCGACAAAACTTCCTCTTATGGTGTGGGCATTGTCTATTTGGTCATTGCCTTTCTTTACTTTATGTCAGCGGTGACCGTGCTGCGGGTAGACCGCCCGGGATTAGCCTCCCAACAAGGTAAGACAGGTACCTTTAACGAAATGCGCGAGGGTCTACTTTACGTGGGCCAACACCCTAAAGTTTTCGCGCTTATTGTTTTGTCCATTGTGCCTTTTCTGTTTGGTATGCCACTGAACACACTGCTGCCCGCTTTCAACGAAGATGTGTTGGGCGGTCATGCCGACAGCCTAGGTTTGCTGATCTCTGCCATGGGAGCAGGGGCAATCATCGGGTCTATTTTGATGGCGGGCATGGGTGAGCTGCGCCGCAAAGGGCTGTGGTTGCTGTTGAGTTGTGGCGTGTGGGGGGTGTTAACCGCCTTGTTTGGATTAACCCAAAGTTCTATCGCCGCCCTGTTTGTTATCGCCTTCATTGGGCTGCTCAGTAGTTGGAATATGTCTTTGAATCGGGGCATGTTGCAGATGACGGTGGACGACAACATGCGTGGGCGTATTATGAGTATCGATATGATGTCACATGGGTTAATGCCGCTTGGGGTATTTCCTATCAGTTGGGTGGCAGAAGTGTACGGCGTAGGGAGTGCGCTCATGGTCAGTGGCTGTGTCTTTGTACTGCTGACGATACTCAGTTTTATATGTTTACGTTCTGTCAGAGGACTAACTAAAGCGCCTGCTAGCGCATAGCTCGACGATACATAGGGTAGTAAACATAAGCTAAACATAGCGACTCATCGCTGAGATACAGTATAAAAAACGGCAACGACCGTTTGGCTTGTCTATCTTTAGTCTGGACTTTGCGCTTACAGGGTTCAGTTTATTGCGGCGAAAGACCGTAAACTTGTTTTTTATGGAGAGGTGTCCTCAATGCAGTGGGATTTAATTGTTCGCAACGCCAAGGTGTTTGACGGCTCTGGACGGCCCGGACGTCAGGGTGATATTGCTGTTAAAAACGGCAAAATCGCGGCCTTGGGTGGGCGCTTACCCACCAGTGAGACCAAGACAATACATGACGCAGACGGCCTGTGGTTGACCCCCGGCTTGCTAGATATCCACACCCACGAAGATCTCGAAGCGGAGTTAGATCCAGGATTGCCGGAGGTGGTACGTCACGGCACCACGAGCGTTGTTGTCGGCAATTGTAGTATTGGACTCGCTTTCGGTGCCCAGCGTAATGAACGCCAAGACCCTATAGTTGACTGCTTTGCCCGGGTGGAAAATATACCTAAATCGGTGTTAGCAAAAACTGCGGATAAAGCGGTGTGGACCAAGCCCAAGGAATATTTAGAGCACTTAGACGAACTGCCGCTATCCGCTAATATGGCGCCGTTTTTGCCCCACTCCATGCTGCGCATTGAGGTCATGGGGCTGCAAGACAGCATCAGTCGCCAGCCCACCGGTACCGAATTATTGCGCATGACGGGTATTCTAGAGGAGGCGCTAGAAGACGGTTATATGGGCATGTCTACTGATGGCCTGCCGTTACACTTTTTGGCGAACGAGCCTAATCTTGAAAAGCGCATACCTACTCAATATGCCAGTTTTGCCGAGTACAAGGCGCTCACTGACGTGCTGCGTAAGCACGACCGGGTGTGGCAAATGACGCCGGCTACAGACAATGGTTTGCTGACTTCGCGATTGTTCATGCTCAGTAGCGGCAGAATTTACGGCAAGCCGCTTAAAGTCACAGCGCTTGCTGCCATCGACAGTGTGAATAACCGCATGAATAAATCTCGTGCGCTGCTTTTTGCAAACATGCTTAATGCCGATTTTTTGCAGGGTAACTTCCGCATGCAGGCATTGAGCGCACCGTTCCGTATTTACTCTGAGGGTGCAGTCAGTCCGCTCGCTGAGGCCGACCCTTTGCTGCGCCGTTTGATTGCGACAGAGCTCGAGGATGTTGCTAAACGCCGCGAAATTCTCAGCGAGCCAGAGTTCGTGGAAGCTTTTCGTGAAATGTGGATGCGCGGCAAGAGCGGGTTTAACCTTGCCCACCTGCGCCGTATTTTGCGCATAGAAAACGAATTCCTCACCCGCGACCTTAACGATATGGTTATATATAGATCCGTGGTGACCCCATGGTTAGATAAATCTATGGCTTGGATCTACCAACGTTATGTTGCTTGGTTGGGCATGGCTGAGATCATTGAAGACGCCGAGGAGTTGCGCGCATTCCACGCCATGGGTAAAGACATTGCTGATGAGGCTGAGTTCTTTTTGGCTCTGCTGCATCATTTTGATCGCGACCTGCATTGGCATTACGTGGCTGCAAACAAAGATCCGGAAGTGATCAAACAATTGCTACTACACCCCAAACTGCTGCCTGGATTCAATGACAGTGGTGCCCACGTGACCAACATGGCCTTCTTTGATGGTAACTTGCGCGCACTACAAATTGGCTTGCAAGATTCAGAAGAAGTGTTCAGCCACATGTTGAGCCGCCTTACTCAAGAGCCAGCAGAGTTTTTTGGCTTAGACGTGGGTCGCTTGGAAGTAGGTGGGCGTGCGGACATGGCGTTGTTTGATCCCACCAATTTGGTTAAGTACGATGGCGAGGCCAATGTTCAGTATCAATATCGAGATGTCTTTGACTGTCATCAACTGGTTAACAGGTCAGACGGTGTAGTGGGCGGAGTCTTTGTTGGCGGTGAGTGTGTTTGGCAGGGCGAGCACTTCACCAAGGTACATGGCAAAAAGTCTTTGGCTGGCGCTTTGCGAGTTAAGAACTGAGGCTGGTTTTAAGTTTTTTAACGCTTTTTAGGAAGAGGTCTAAGGGTAGATAGAAAGCGTTGTTAAGCAGGCAAGGCTAAGGCAAGGATCAAGGCGCAAATCTAGAGAGGTCCAGATTTGCGCCCAATGGGCATCTAACAAATACTCACTGCTAGTCTTTAGGCTGACCCAACAAACGTTCAGCAATAATATTGCGCTGAATATTCGGTGTGCCGCCGCCAATGACAACATTTGGCCAGTTCAAAGCCGACTTCGACCATGTGCCGCCATCTACAGCACTTTCGCCGCCACGTAGCTGTAAGCCTGCCTGCCCCATGAGCTGTACCGCAAAATCATCAATCTCAATTTCCAAACTCGCACGGTGCAGCTTGTTCACTGAAGTTTCCGATGTCAGCGGTTCGCCTTTAATTTGCTTTGTCAGATAGCGCAGGCCGTTAAACTTCATGGCCGCAACTTTCATTTCAAAGCGTGCAATTGTGCGTCTGACTTTTGGGTCTTTGCTGGCGGGTTGGCCCTGCTTGGTTGTGGTTTTAACCAACTCTTTCAAGTTCTCAAGCTTCTCAAACATTTGCGTTACTTCACCAATGCTAGAGCGTTCGTTAGCCAGTGCAGACACGGTTACATTCCAGCCTTCGCCTTCAGCGCCCAGTCTGTTCTCTACCGGTACTTGAACGTCGGTGAAGAAAATTTCTGCAAAGTGCTTGTCGCCAGCCATATTTTGTATGGGGCGAACTTCTACACCCGGTGCGTCCATGGGTACTAAGAAACAGGTAATGCCATCGTGCTTAGATTCCACATCGAACTGGGTGCGCGTGAGCAAAATAATCCACTGTGACCAAGGCGCGCCTGTGGTCCAAATTTTTTGTCCGTTAACCACATAATGGTCGCCGTTAAGCTCTGCCTTGCACTGAATAGCCGCTAGATCAGAACCGTGATTCGGCTCGGAATAACCCGTACACCAAGTGACTTTGCTGTCCAAAATGTCTGGGATGAATTTGCGTTTTTGCTCTTCAGTACCGTATTGCATAATGCCTGGTCCCACCCAAGCAAGGCCCATCATTGAGGTGCCCAGTGGTGGTGCTTTAGCCAGCGCCATTTCTTCACGCAGAATAGTTTGTTCTATAAGGCCGCCTTCGCTGCCGCCAAATTCCTTCGGCCATGCAAAGCCAACCCAGCCTTTGGCGCGGACTTTTTCTAGCCAGTTGGCGAGAAAGTTTTTGTCACGTTCTTTCTTGGGTGGCAGGTTTTCGCTGATAAAACTGCGTACTTCTTCGCGAAAAGATTGTTCGCTTGCGGTGTAATCAAAATCCATTACAAACCTCCTAAGGTTGCGATTCGGTCCATGTGATAATCAGAGTCGCCGTACATTGGACGAGCCCATTTAGATCTCTTTAAATAAAGTTGTGCGTCGTATTCTGCCGTGAAGCCAATGGCGCCATGCAGACCAACACCGTCTATGCCAATTTGTGCAAAGGCATCTGAAGCATAGCCTTTAGCCAAAGACACGGCTTTTGCTAGGCCTTCAATGTCATCATCTACTGACCATGCGGCGTAGTAACTTAGCGAGCGATAGCTCTCTAAATCTACATACATATCAGCCAAACGATGCTTAACCCCTTGGTATTGGCCAATGGGCTTACCAAACTGAATGCGCTCTTTGGCGTAGTTGCTGGTCATTTCTAAAATGGCTGCGCCAGCGCCTACCATTTCCGCTGTGGTGGCCACTGCGCCACAGTCGGTTAAAAATGCCAACTGGTCTTCGCTCATTGGCAGCAAGAAATCTGCGCTGATATTCACACCGTCTAGGTCAACACTGGCCATTGGCTTAGTGGTATCCATTGTTGGCTGATGCGTAATTTTAACGCTGTCTTTTGCTACTGCGGCTAAAGCTAAACCGTTAGGCGCGTTGACGGCTAAAAGTAGGTAGTCCGCAGCTGCGGCATCGTTAACAAACGGCTTCGTGCCTTTCAGTACGTAGCCATCTTCGCTGGCGTGGGCTTGCGCTGTTATAGCCTTAGGATCAATCCAGTTGGCTTCGTCGTACAAGCCAATGGTGCAAATGGCGGAGCCAGAAGCCATAGCCGGAAGCCATTCGCTTTTCTGTTTGTCATTGCCACAAGTCAGCACAGCTGCGCTGGCCAATGCCTGTGACGCAATGGGCAATGGACAGAGGCCTTCCGCCGCTGCTTCAAGTACCACAGTGAGGTCAATCCATTTTAAGCCTAGGCCGCCGTGTGCTTCTGGAATAGTTAAGCCTAACCAACCCAAATCTGCCACTTGCTGCCACAGTGTGCTGTCGAAACGGCTTTCGCTGGCGGCGATTTCTCGCACCTTAGGCATTGGACATGCCTCTTTAATAAACCGCTCAACTTGATCTCTGAGCAGGCTTTGTTCTTCTGTAAAACCAAAGTTCATATTTTTTCGCTCTATAAAAGTGAAGGGCGGCTTTAAGCGCCGCGTAATGGATTGACCGGTGGCCAATTTTCTTTGCTGGCGAGAATTTTCTCACCAATTTCTGCCACGTCCCATACATCGCCACTGGCGCTGCGCTGGGCAATAGGGGTGACCTGCCAGCTCAGCAGTGAGACATTGTTGCCTGCTACCAGCCACTGTCTACCGCTGACATCTTTGGCTTCGTCCGTGCACAGCCAAACCACCGGGGGCGAAACTGCTTCGGGTGGGAAGTCCTCTTGTATGTCTTCAGGCAAGATGTCTGTTGTTAGGCGTGAAGTGGCGGTGGGCGCCAAGACATTTACCGTAATGCCGTATTTCATTCCTTCTAGCCACAAGCAGCGCATAAAACCGGCAATGCCGGCTTTGGCTGCACCATAATTGGTTTGGCCAAAGTTGCCCAGCAAGCCTGAGGTGGAACTGGTCATAATAATGCGCCCGCCGGTACCTTGCTCAATCATCACATCGTATGCGACTTTAGTGACTAAGTAGGTGCCGCGCAGGTGCACGTCCATAACCACATCCCACATATCGTCGGTCATATTTTTGAAAGACTTATCGCGCAGAATGCCTGCGTTAGCGATCAGAATGTCGATTTTGCCAAAGCTGTCTACGGCTGCTTTGACCATGCCTTCAGCGTCTTCTCTGGAAGTTACAGATCCGTAGTGCGCAACGGCTTCGCCGCCTGCTGCGTTAATTTCCTCAACCACGCCGTCTGCCATTGAAGCGCTGGCCCCCGTGCCATCTCGAGCACCGCCCAAATCATTCACCACCACTTTAGCGCCTTCTTTGGCCAGTAGAATGGCGTGGGCGCGACCCAAGCCGCCCCCTGCACCAGTGACCAGTGCAACTTTGCCGTCTAGCATTCCCATATTTTTCTCCCGTTAAATAATCTCTTTATTGTGTAACTTGCAACGCAAATCAAAGTGCTATGAAAAGCGCAAATTCCGCGTCGACCTTAATTTTTGGTTCATCCGATAAGTAGCCGCTCTGATAGGGTTGCCTGTAATGGCAAAGCGGTCGTCTGTTCAGCGGTGACTCGGCGCAAATATTTTTGGCGCTTGGTGAGTGGCGGTTATGTTGCCGCTAGTCCCCACTGCCCAATAAATTGATGGCAACGCCATTTATCGCCCCAGATATTAGCATTGAAAAAAGCCAAAGTAGAATGCTGCACTGCACCCTTATCTTCGCCTGCAAATCACTCAGTATTCTAGGCCGCTTATTTTTTCACAAAGGTGTTATCCCTGGCGGTAAACAGCCGCAGACAGGCCTTAACCTAGCCGGCATTTGGTGCTACAACTGATGCTCACAAATTTTCACTGACTAGATGGATAGAGAGCTTGGGAGAGCGTGCACATGGATGAGCTGTTTGATTTTACCGGTAAGGTGGCTTTAGTAACGGGCGGTAGCCGAGGGCTAGGTCGAGAAATGGCCTTGGCGTTGGCCGCTCGCGGTGCAGATGTTGTGATCACTAGCCGCAAGGCTGACGCATGCGCCAGTGTGGCCGCAGAGATCGAGGCCTTGGGGCGGCAAGCCATGGCCTACGGCTGTCACGTTGGTCACTGGGGCGAGATTGACGCCCTAGTTGAGGCCGCGTACGAGCGCTTTGGGCGCATCGACATACTGATCAATAACGCAGGCATGTCGCCCTTGTATGACAAACTGTCTTCAGTCAGCGAAGAATTGTTCGATAAAGTCATTGGGGTCAATTTAAAAGGCCCGTTTCGTCTTATGGCCACCGTGGGTGAACGCATGGCAGAAGGCGAGGGCGGCAGTATTATCAATATCAGTAGTGTTGCATCTCTTTCTCCTTCGCCGGCATCTGAACCTTATGGTGCTGCGAAATCAGGCTTGAATGCGTTAACGCGATCATTTGCTTTTGCCCTTGGGCCAAATGTCCGGGTTAACTGTATTGCTGCAGGGCCATTTTTGACGGATATTTCTAAAGCCTGGGACATGCCCGCCTTCGAGCGTAGAGCGAAATCCACTCAAGCCCTAGGTCGCGGTGGCAGACCTGATGAAATAGTTGGGGCGGCATTGTATCTGGCCAGCAGCTCTGCGAGCTTCACCACAGGCACCGTAATTAGGGTAGATGGCGGCTCTGTATAATTTTTTGGCCCCTGAATTAGGGCGACTTTTATTTAGTTAAGCGGCAAGGCAGAGTTTTTTAGTTAGCGCTAATTGATTCTGCGTAAAAACGGCTTGCGCATTTTTAGTCCAAAAAGCGCTCAACAGCCTGCACAACCTTTGCCCCAAAGTCTTCATCAAATAGGCGGTTCAGTGTGCCCAACCCGCCTGGGTTGGCAATGTTCACTTCCATCAGCCACTGGCCCACGGTGTCTATGGCCGCAAAGCCAATGCGGTTATCTATGAGGTCTTGCTGGATGGTCGCAACCAATTTTGCCGCCGGTCCCTCAAGAGTGGTTTTTTCTGCATTGGCCATTTGTGCCAAATTGGCGCGCAACCCGTCTGCAGGTTTGCGCAGATAGCTGCCAATAATTTCCCCGCCAACGACCAATGTGCGTATTTCGCCTTGGGTGATTTCCGGTAGAAAGCGCTGCAGGCAAAAGTACATGCCGGGGGCTTGAGCAAACATTTTTTCCAGCAGTGAACCCTGTTCAGCCCTGATTATTTGTACGTCTCGACCAAAACTGCCTGCCATAGGTTTGAGTACCCAAGCCCCTTGTTCAGCTGACAACACCTTAAGCAGGGTGTTGGGGTTGTTGGATATATGAGTTTCTGGGCAATGTTCAACCCAGGCGCTTTTGCCGTGATGCAAAATTTGTTTAGAGATGGGGCTGATGAGTCGGCTAGATTCAATGCTTGCCAGTAGTGCGCTTCTATCTAAGAAGCCGTTTTTGGGGCCAAATCCCACCGGCCAGATAAGATCGTAGTGGGATGCAGGGTTGCCAGCGATCTCGATACCGCGGGGTCCCAAGCTGAGTTCGCTGTGGGTGGCGCAGGTAACAGACCATCCGCATCGCGCAAACGCCTTGGGCAGCAGTAGATGATTTTCCTCTGCGATCTCTTCAGTTATTGAGTCAGCCTCAGATTTAGTCAGAGATTCATCCAGAGCGTGGGTTGCTGGGGGCGTGATGAGAAAAATAATTTTTTTCGCTGTCATGTGTTCTTTTTCATCTGCTTGTGCGGTTTCCAATTACGCCGATGCTGTGCGCTGGCTGGCCTGTAGGTTTAATGAGTCGCTGACTATGGGTTGTTTCAACTCACTTTTGTGCGAGTTTAGAGTGTCTTCTAAGCGCGTCTATAGGTAGGTGCAATATAGGTGTTCGCATTTGATGTCGTTTGGACCTAGAATTTTGCTTCTTAACTAACCAATGATGAATCGCAATATGCCCAATCAGAGCCTCCCAGACTACAGTCTTTCGCCTGAACAAGTTCCCTTGGTGGGCAGCTTAGCGTTGGATGACGCAGAGCGCAGTCAGCTAAAGGCGCAAATAGCAGAAAAGCTAGAAGCGCAGGGTGCGGTGTTGATTGCACATTATTATGTAGATGGCGATATTCAAGACCTTGCCGAGCAGACCGGTGGCTTTGTTTCCGACTCATTGGAAATGGCGCGTTTTGGACGCGATCATAAGGCTGACAACTTGGTCGTGGCTGGGGTGCGCTTTATGGGTGAAACCGCCAAGATACTCTCGCCAGAAAAACGCGTATTTATGCCCACGTTGCAGGCCGAGTGCTCGCTAGACCTGGGTTGCCCGCCGGAAGATTTTGCCCAGTTTATTCAAGCCCACCCTGACCATACGGTAGTGGTGTACGCCAACACGTCGGCCAAGGTGAAGGCGCTGGCAGATTGGGTGGTGACCAGTAGCTGCGCGCTGGAGATAGTTGAAAGTTTGAAAGCCAATGGCGAAAAAATCCTCTGGGCGCCAGATAAACATTTAGGTGCGTATATTCAAACTCAGACTCAGGCTGACATGTTGCTCTGGAGCGGCGCGTGTGTGGTCCACGAAGAATTCAAAGCTAAGGCGTTGACAGATTTGCTGCGGGTCTACCCAGAGGCGGGGGTTCTTGTACACCCTGAGTCACCGGCCTCAGTGATTGATATTGCCGATGCGGTGGGTTCCACCAGTGCCATTATTAAGGCTGCAAAAGAATTGCCTAATGAGACCTTTATTGTCGCCACTGACCGAGGCATTTTTCATAAACTGCGCCGAGAAAATCCAGGCAAAACGTTTATTGAAGCGCCCACTGCTGGTGATGGCGCTACCTGTCGCTCCTGCGCTCATTGCCCTTGGATGGCTATGAATGAACTGCGCAATTTAGATCGACTACTCACAGACGCCGCTTATCGCTCATCTAATGAGATTCTCGTTGACCCGGAGTTGGGTGTGCGGGCAAAAATGCCGTTGGATCGTATGTTGGCCTTTCAGGCTTAATCTCAACCTGAGCTTAAGCCTGTTGTGGCGTTCAGTCTTTTCGCGGTTAGCTGTTAGCTCGGCGGATTTCAGTGCGCAGGTCTTGAATCTTTTGCGTCAACTTAGCTTCCAGCTGAAAATTTTTGTCATCGACTAAGCGTTGAGCGTACTCCAAATGTTGAATGGCTCTGTGGAATGCACCGTTCAAATAAAAGTATTCTGCTCTGGCTAAATGCACCCCAGTGACATTGCCCGCTAAGCCTGATGTCTCCGCCAGTTCATACCATACATTGACATCTTTGGGCCGTCGTTTGGCTTGGCGTTCTAGCAGCAACTCAGCGTCCATAAAATCTTCAGTGGCAATTTTGCTTTGCGCCAGCAGCATTTCTAGAGGGAAATTCGCTGGGTATAGCTGCAGTGTCGCTTGGAGCAAGCGCTGGGCTTCGCCGTGTCGTTCAGCGTTAATCAGCACCTCAGCCAATGCCCCGGTATACAGAACACTGCGTGGGTTTTGTCGATACAGATTCTCAACCAGTTTTATGGCTTCATCGTGTTCTTTGTTCTTGCTCAAAGAAAGCGCCAACGCATATTGGATACTCAGATCGCTTGGGTCGTCTTCAAGCTTGTCTCGGTAGGTTTCAATTTCGGCACCGGGCTTGGTGACGTAGTGTTCCCTGGCCCTAGCGCGTATCAGTTGATAGTCAAAAGCATCTCGTTGGTTCTCTAGATTGGTTGCCAACCTCACTTGGTCTGCGTACTGGCGTGCCTGGTTCTTAGCATCACTTATTCTGGTTTCTGACAGCGGGTGGGTGAGCAAAAATTCTGGGGGGCGTCTGGTGAATCTGTAGGCCCGCTGCATTCGCTCGAACATACGCGACATAGCCTCTGGGTCGCGGTTGGCCCGGGCCAGTGTATTCAGCCCAATGCGGTCAGCCTCTTGTTCGCGGTCGCGGCTAAAGCGCAGTTGCTTTGACTGACCAGCAGCTTGAAAAGTTGTTAAAGCGGCGAGCCCTGCATCCGAGCCACCGGCAGCGCCAACGAGTACTGCGGCAAGCAGACCGACTAAATTTGGAATGGCTGAGGTTTGTCGCGCTTCAATGCCGCGAGCGAAATGTCGCTGGCTGAGGTGGGCCATTTCATGGGCCATAACCGAGGAATACTCATCACTGTCTTGCGCATAAATAAGGAGGCCTAGGTTTATGCCGATAATGCCGCCAGGTGCGGCAAACGCATTGATGTTTGGGTTATCAACCACCACAACGGTGTTCAAGGCCGACTGCAGACTCGAGTATTGAGCCAGCGTGGACATGTGTTGTTCAACGTAATACTGAATTAGCACATCTTTTGAAAGGGGCAGTGCCGCGTGCAGTTGCTTTAAAAATATCTCACCAATTTGCTGCTCCATTTGCGGTGAAACAATGCGTGAAGCGCTGTCGCCAAGGCTGGGCAGGTCGTTAGGCGAGGACGCACTGAGCGTTGGCATGAGTAAAAACGCGGCAAGAGCGGCTCTTTCCAGAATGCTAACAAGAGGGCGCCGAACTAGGCGTTGAAATAGGCTGCGGTTTGAGGGCGTGCTGGGTGCGTTCATGGCTTGATACTACGCTATCTGACTTGCTAGGAAAGTTATGGAACAAAAAAAGTCCAGAATTGAGGCCCAGTGCGCTAAATTCATTAGCCTGTGGTACATTTCGCCCATGAATGAGATGGAAAATATGAGCAATGCTGACCCAACCGGCGGATCGCCCGGTATAAACACAGAGGAAAATACGCTGACCAATATAGACACCGACTTAGACCTCAAAGGTTTGATGTGCCCTATGCCGTTATTGAAGGCAAAAAAAGCTCTGAATGAGCTGCAGCCGCTGCAAATATTGCGCGTGCAGGCCACAGACCCCGGCTCTGTTAGAGACTTTTCAGTGTTTGCGTCCCAAAGCGGTCATATACTGCTCTCGTCCACTGAAGAGGACGGCACCTTCGTTTACCTAATACAGAAAAAAGCATGAACTTTCTAAACATAATCAGTGGCTGGATGAACCGTTACTTCTCTCAGGAAGATGCCGTTTATCTAGTGGTGGCCCTGAGTTTGATTATGGTGTTGCTATACACCCTTGGCGGTGCTTTGGCACCTGTGCTGACAGGGCTTGTCATCGCCTTTTTGTTAGAAGGCCTAGTGACCCGACTGCAAAATATGCGTATGCCGCGAATTTTGGCGGTGAATATCTCCGTTTTTCTGTTTGTCAGTTCAGTGATGGCCATTGTTTTTCTCATCGTGCCACTGCTGTGGCAGCAAATGCAGAGTTTGGGCCGTTTGGTGCCCACTTTAGTAACGCGCCTGCAAGAGGGGTTGCTTAATTTAGCCGAGCGCTTTCCTGAATATGTTACCCAAGCGCAGGTGGAGGCCATTGTGGAACAAGGCGCGCGTGAATTAGGTAACGTCAGTGGCGCCATTCTTGAGAGTGCATTTTCCCAAGTTTTTTCTGTTTTTGGCCTGTTGATCTACCTGGTCTTAGTACCCATATCCGTGTTTTTTCTTTTGAAAGATAAGGATGCACTCATGAACTGGGTGGCATCCATTTTGCCTAAGAAACGCCCGCTGTTAGATTCTGTTGGTTTAGAGATGAACGCCCAGCTGGGCAACTACGTGCGCGGCAAAGTGTTGGAGATTTTGATCGTGGGTGGAGTCACCTTTGTTACTTTTATTCTGTTTGGCCTAAATTACGCCGCGTTGCTGGCAGTAATCGTTGGCGTATCGGTACTCATTCCCTTTGTTGGCGCAGCCGTAGTGACCTTGCCTGTATTTGCAGTGGCAGTTTTGCAGTTCGGTTGGTCACTAGATTTGGGGTGGATCATGTTGGCGTACATGTTTATCCAGTTTTTAGATGGCAATGTTTTGGTGCCGCTATTATTTTCTGAAGCAGTGGACCTGCACCCCATCACAATTATTATTGCGGTGCTGGCCTTCGGCGGTATTGGTGGCATCTGGGGGGTCTTCTTTGCTATTCCCCTGGCGACACTGATTAAGGCCATTTATTCAGCTTGGCCTGACCTGGAAGAAAGCCCCGATGAAGGCTTGAATCAAGGTCCAAATCAAGGCCCAAATTAGGGTTAAGTAGACTGCCAAAAACCATTTTAAAAATAGTAAAACAGGACGGGTGCGATGAGACCATTACCCAGATTTTTGACGCAATGTTTCGTTCTAAGTCTCTGCGTGGCTACGGCCTTGGTGGGGTGCGGTGCGGACAAAGTGGATGCCACTGCAAAAGCGGGCGCGGCAGCAGACAAGGATGCAATTAAAACCATAGAAGCGGTTATCAAAGATAACGAAGTCATTGCTGGTTTTTTCACCTTGTATCGAAAGCCCAGTGACGGCTCAGTTCACCTTCGCATTAAGCCAGACCAGTTAGGTAAAGAATTTATTCATACCGTCACATTAGGCGATGGTGTGGTGGAAGGTGGGCACTTTCGTGGCCAATACAGAGACAACAAAGTACTCAAAATTACCCGGCACTTTAATCGCGTTGAATTTGTGCAAGTCAATACGCTGTTTTACTTAGACCCAGAAAGTCCATTAAGTCGTGCGCAAGATGCCAATGTGCCAGACGCTGTGTTAGCTGTCGCAAAAGTGGTGGCTGAAGATAAAGCCAGCGGTGATATTTTGGTTGATGTAGGGGGCGTATTTCTCGGCGAAGCCTTGAGCCAAATTAAGGCCTCACCTCGCCCCGACGAAAAACCGGGCAAAGCTTTCACGCTAGGCAAGCTGAATAAGGATCGCTCGAAAATAGTTAAGCTTGCCAGCTATCCTGATAATACTTTGGTGGTGACTGATCTGGTTTATGAAGACCAAGCGCCTAAAGTACGCGGGGGTGAAGACGTTACCGATAGCCGTTATGTCAGCGCCATTATTCAGCACAATTTTATTGCTATGCCAGCAAACCAGTACCAGCCGCGCAGAGACGATTACCGGGTTGGCTATTTTACCGATCGTATTACTGACCTGACCAGCCGCGAAGCCGCGCCGTACAGAGATGTGGTGAATCGCTGGCATTTGGTGAAAAAAGACCCAACAGCAAAAATTTCCGATCCCGTTGAACCCATTACTTGGTGGATTGAAAACACCACGCCTTATGAGTTCCGTGACCTCATCAAAACCGCAGGTCTGAGCTGGAACAGTGCTTTCGAGAAAGCAGGGTTTAGCAATGCCATTCAAATAAAAGTGCAACCTGATGACGCCACATGGGACGCCGGAGACATTCGCTACAACGTGTTGCGCTGGACCTCGTCACCCACACCGCCTTTTGGGGGTTACGGACCGTCTTTTTCAAATCCGCGCACAGGCCAAATTATTGGCGCTGACATCATGTTGGAATTCGCTTATCTGACCAGTCGACTGAAGATAAAGGACTTATTACAGCCTTCTCCAAGCAGTGCTCAACAAGCGGGAAAGCACGGCAAGTATTGTGATTTAGGTTATCAGATGCAGGCGGACTTTTTGTTTGCAGATCAAGCGTTGCTTATGAGTAGCGCTCCAGATGCGCTGCGTGAACAGCTGATAAAAGACAGCATCTATATGCTGACGCTGCATGAAATTGGTCACACCCTAGGCTTAACCCACAACATGCGCGCCAGTCAGCTTTTGCCCGATGTTTTTGATCCTGTGGCAGTGGCTGAAAAAGGCCTTTCTGCGTCGGTTATGGATTATGAAGCGGTGAATGTTGCGCCGAGTAACAAGCCGCAAACACTGTTTTATCAAAATCGCCCGGGCCCTTACGATGATTGGGCCATTACGTATGCCTACTCTGAATTTGCCGGTGTTGATGAAGCCCAGCGCCTTGATGAAATTTTGGCCAGGGCCAGCGAGCCTCAGCTGACTTACGGTAATGACGCGGATGACATGCGCCGACCCGGGCGCGGTATCGACCCACACATTAATATTTATGACTTGAGCAGCGATGCCATCGGCTACGCTCAGCAGCGTTTGCAACATTTGCAAACTGTACAAGTGCAGCTGGCTGAGTCTTATCAAGGCGCAAGCTATCAAAAGCTATATAACCATTACGTGGTGCTAATGAATCAGTTTAAGCGCTCCTCAGGGGTGGTTTCGCGTTACGTTGGCGGTGTGCACATTAACCGTTTGCCGCCCGGCAGTTCAGAGCTTTCACCTTATGAACCGGTTTCTGCCGAGCAGCAGCGGCGCGCAATGAAAGTGCTCAACGACTACATTTTTGCCCCAGATGTGTTGGCGCAATCGCAACCGCTGTTTAGCCAGTTGCAACAGCAGCGCAGGGGCTTTGACTTCTATGACGACCCAGAAGACCCTAAAATTCATCAAATGTTTTTGTCCGTGCAAAAGAATGTTCTGGCGCATTTGCTGCACCCCAAAACCTTGCAGCGTATTACCGACTCAAGTGCTTATGGCAATGAATATCAGCTCGGGCAAATGATGGGCGATCTTACCCAAGGTGTTTTTGCCGCGGATATGGGCGGAGATGTCAGTAGTTTTCGTCAATACCTACAGATTGAACTGGTGACCCGTTTAGCGAAAATACTTAATGGTGGTGGGGGTAAATTTGACGCGCTGGCGCGCTCGGCGGTACTGGTGCAATTAGAGGATTTGGCGGCGAGCATGAAGGATAAAGCCAGCGCCCGGTCTATGGCAGGATTGAATGCCTCCACGCAAGCTCATGTCAGACACCTCGACCGCCTATTGCGCAAGAGTTTGCTCATTGAACACTGATGGGCGGCTGAACAAAGAAAGTTACAATAGATTCTAAGAAAATGGCGTAAATGTGTGCGATATGTGGTGCCACGGTGACTCAAAGCTTGTTACCTACACCATGCCTGCGTACCATTTCGCCCTTAAATAAACCACATAGGCGAACCTTATGCTGACAGGGAGTATTGTTGCCCTAGTTACCCCAATGCGCGACAACGGCGACATCGATTGGGTGGCTTTGGACAGCCTTATAGAGTGGCATATTGAGAGTGGTACTCACGGTATTGTACCCATGGGCACTACGGGTGAATCAGCGACATTAGACACTGATGAGCACTTGCAGGTGATTAAACGCACTATTGAAGTAGTCGCCAAGCGTATTCCGGTCATTGCTGGCACGGGCAGTAACTCTACAGCCGAAGCCATTCACCAAACTCAGGAAGCCCAAGCATTGGGCGCAGATGCCTGCTTGTTGGTAACCCCTTATTACAATCGTCCAACTCAAGAGGGTTTGTACCAGCATTACAAAGCGATATCTGAAGCCACCACGGTGCCTATTGTTTTGTATAATGTGCCACCTAGAACCGGGTGCGATATGCACGCAGAGACGGTAGCAAGGCTGGCGAATTTTTCTAATATCGTTGGTATTAAAGACGCGTGCGGCGATGCTAAGAGAATCACGGGGATTAAGAGCGTGTTAACTGGGCCAGCCCAAGACGACTTCTTCCTGCTTTCAGGTGAAGATGCGCAGACGCTGGAAATGATGACCTTAGGTGCAGCTGGCACAATTTCGGTGACCGCTAATGTGCTGCCAGAATTGATGTCGGAATTTTGCACCAGTTACCTAAAGGGTGATCATGAACATGCGCGCAAGTTAGATGCACGACTGCAACCAGTGCACGATGCGCTGTTCGTAGAATCATCGCCAACCCCTACAAAATGGATACTCAGTGAATTAGGCCGCATGCAAGGTGGTATTCGTTTACCCCTCATTCCATTGAGTGCCCAGCATCATGAGACAGTGCGTGACGCAGTAACTACAGCCGGAGCTGCTAAATGAGATTAATGACGATATTGTTGCTTGCCAGTTTAAGCACAAGTTGCGGATGGTTTGGTGGTGGCGAGGAGGAAGCTTCCTATATCGACACCAAGCCGCTACCGCCGCTACAAATTCCCAGCGATCTTGATAACAGCATTGTGAAGAATCCTATTCCGGTGCCGGTGATTCCAGAGCAACGCAATGCTTCGTTTTATCCGAAAAGACCACCGCTACCCGATGCACTCTACGCCAGTGACAACCGCGATGAGGTGCGTTTGCAAGCTTTAGGCGGACGTAATTGGTTAGTGGTGCCTGAGCCTGCCACGACAGCCTGGCCTAAGATGAAGCAGTTTTTTGCTGATAACGGCATTGTTTTAGCGTCGGATAGACCCGAAGTAGGACGCCTTAATACCGCATGGCTAACCGTAGAGGACAAAGATTATCGTGACGTGGTGCGTACCCTGCTGCGCAATAACAGACGCGGTGAAGAGGCTGACTCCGAAGCCAGCATAGGTAAAGATAGGTTCCTCATTCGCGTAGAGCAGGGCTTGCAGCCCCAGTCTACCGAAGTTCACATCCGCCACGAAAACGATGCGCAAGGCGAAATCGCTGCAGATGATGTGGTTTCCTTAAATGCTTTGCAGTCAAATTTAGCCGCCGCTGAGCGCAGCCTGCTGAACGAAATTGGTGGCTACATTGCCGCGCGTGTTGCTGAGACAACTGTTTCAAAAGTGGCTCTGCAAATTGGTGCTAGCGCAAAGACTGATTTGTCGCGCAATGCCGACGGCGTGCCAGTGCTGAAGCTGTATCTTGACCGTAACCGAGCATGGGCGACATTGGGTCAAGCCATGAAGAATGCCGAGATAGAGGTAAACGAACAAAACAGCGACGCCGGTGAGTACGATGTGACCATTGCTACCGCGTTATTTTCTGGCGAAGCAAGTAACGGCGTTTTATGCCGAATCACCTTTTCTTGCAACAGCGAATCCAGACGTATAAACGCGCTGATTCAGATGACGGAAGATGCCGACACTGGCTTTAATGTCATCGTCGTACAAAACGGCGCGCCTATGAGCGATGCCGATAAAGCCCAGCAGATCCTCGTATTGATTAGAGAATTCGCCACCTAATGGGAGGTTTTGCTTCCCTTGGCAGTGGCAGTCGTGGCAACGGTACGTTGGTTGCTATTGGCGACGCCATTTTTTTGGTCGACTGCGGCTTTAACCGCAAGCAAGCCGAGCAACGCTTAGCGCGGCTAGAAATGAGCCCCGGCGACATCACCGCTATTCTGGTCAGCCATGAGCACAGTGACCATATTGCCGGTGTGGCAGGTTTGTCTCATCGCTATGCCATTCCCGTTTATGCCTCTCACGGCACATTGAAAAACAGCCCGCAAGATTTTCATTGCAATGCCTTTGATGGCGACGCGTCCTTCGAAGTTGAAGGGGTTTTGATCAACCCGGTCCGTGTGCCCCATGACGCACGAGAACCCACGCAATTTGTCTTGTCTAAGGGCGATACCAAGATCGGTGTGTTGTCAGACCTTGGCAGTGTAACGCCACACGTGGTGAAGCAATTCGAACACTGCACGCATTTACTCTTAGAGGCGAATCACGACCGTAATATGCTGTTTGCCGGAGCCTACCCGCCAGCGCTGAAACGCCGGGTGGCGGCAGATCACGGACACCTTTCTAATGCTCAGGCGCGAGACCTATTGCAACTGTTAGCGCATAAAGACCTGCACGTTGTCATTGGCCATGTAAGCGCCCAGAACAATGCGGTTAATTTGGTCGACGAGATATTTGCGGAGCTTCAGGATCAGGTGGCGAGTTTGGTTGTTGCCACGCAAAACGAAGGCTTTGACTGGATCGGTAAAAAACCACTCACACGGCAGATTTCCTTCGACAAAGTGATTTGAGCGGTCACGCTCATTATTCTCTGGAATTTTTGATAGCTGAAAAACAATTGTGCCAACGCAAATTAATTAGCCAAATCCGCGAATTTATAAACACATTACTCATCAACAGATCGCGCAGAAATCGTGATCCAATAAAAGGACTCATTATTCATGGAAGTTAACGCGCCAATCCACGTTACCGTTGAATCGTTCCAAACCGACGTGATCGACAAATCTCAATCTATGCCCGTTGTCGTACTATTTTGGGCCGAGCAAATTCCGTTATCAGTTCAGGGCAGGGCATTACTAGAACAGTTGCTTGCGGAATATCAGGGCAAGTTTGTGTTGGCATTATCCGATGTGGCCATTGATCAGAATTTGGCTCAGCGGCTTCAGGTGCAAGGCTTGCCCAGCATTCGCATAATCCACCTAGGACAAATGGCCGAGCAAATCGACGGTCCCGCCGATGAAACGCAGCTGCGTACTATTTTGGATGGGCTCACCGAGTCTGCGGCTGATGCCATTAAAGGCGATCTAGATTCTATGCTCGCGAGTGGCGATTTCGCTGGTGCAGCTGCCGTGTTGCAGGAGAGCATTCAAGAGGAACCCAAAAATCAATCTTTGCGGGTAGAGCTAGCCGATGTGCTGGTGCGTAAAGGCGACTTAGATGATGCGCGCACCGTATTGGCTTCTATCCCAGACGGCACCGCTGATCGCGAGCGGCCCCAGAACAGGTTGGAGTTTGTCGAGGAAGTGGCTGCAATGGACACGCTAGAGGTGCTTGAACAAGCAATTGGCAATGGCCCCGATGATCTTGAAACTCGGTACCAGCTCGCAATTCAACTCATTGTTGCCGAGCGTTACGAAGAGGGCTTGGACAGCTGCATGGAAATTTTGCGCGGTGATCGTGAATTCCGCGAAGACATAGGCCGGCTGACAATGATTCGTGTGTTTAACATGTTGGGCAAGGGTAATGAGATCGCTGGCAAGTACCGCCGCAAGATGTTTAATTTAATGCACTAATTGGCCTCTGTTTTTTGGGGTCCTTGCTGAGCTTGATTTGCCCCTTTTTTGTGCCTCTTTTGCGTTTTTTTTGTGCCTATTTAGGGCAATTTTGCGGCTTTAAACGCCTCTAGCAATAATTGACTGGGATCTAGTTAAAAAAGCTAAATCGGCGAATATCTACGCCGCATAAAGTATTTGTTGTCATATTTCTAACGCCTTGATTTCGTGACAAGTCAGGCTGAATTAGAGGAAATTTATTGCCCGTAGGGCTTTGCGGGTTAGTAACCACTTACATGCAAACGGATTGCTTTATGCACATGAGAAAACAAAACTATGATAAGTCGTAACATGGCGGCGAACGTTCAATTTAAATAGTATAACTTTCTCCTAACCCATTGAATTTAATAGTTTTTACTGTATTTTTTTGATGAAATTGAAATTCAACCTGAATAATTGGCACTCGATATACAGGTTAATGCCACAAGTTATCCTCAAACTTATCCACAGGGCGCGTGGATAAAAAAGTGGCTATATAGCAAGGGTTTAGCACCTTGTGGGTCGCTTAGTAACACCTCTGGACTTTTGAAGGAAATCTCGCACACTCGTTCCAAAGGTCTCTCTGGCCAATAGAAAATCAAAAACTGGATTTTGTAAGAAAAACAACCGAGAAATACGCATTTGTCATAAGTTTTAGGCATTATCAATGAGCGGCGCTAAGTCGCGCGCTAATGGTCTAAATAATCGGATAGGAGGATGTAGGCTGATGTCAGACACAAGTTCAGAGACAGGCAATATTGACGCCGAGACCTTGCAGCAAAAAGTTGCCCATTACGCCGACCGCGGGGTTAGTCAGGTCAAGTTAGGCCTGACCGACATAGATGGCGTGATTCGTGGCAAATACGTAGGCATCGACAAGTTTATCAGCCTGCTGAAAAAACAAGGCGGGTTTTGTGACTGCATCTTTGGTTGGGATGTGGATGACCAACTCTACGACGCGGGTAGCTACACGGGTTGGCACACCGGATTTCCCGACACAAGCTTTCGCCTCTTGGTGGAAACTGAGCGTTGGCTGCCCGATGAAAATTGCCCCTATTTTATTGGCGAGTTTGTCGGGCCTGATGGCACCGACCATCCTTTGTGTCCCCGTACGCGGCTAAAAAATGTGCTGACTGAATATGCAGCCATGGGACTCAGCGTTCGCTCCGGCTTTGAATACGAATTTTTTGTCTTCGCTGAAACGCCCCATAGCGTGCGCGATAAAGGCTATCGCGGACTCACCCCATTGACCCCCGGTAATTTTGGTTACTCCCTAATACGCTCCTCGGTAGAGTCCCAGCGCTTTAACGCACTGCTAGATTACTGCCGTGCGCTTGAGTGCGATATTGAAGGATTGCATTGCGAAACCGGCCCCGGTGTATGGGAAGCAGCGCTCAAATCTAAAGTGGGTATTCAGGCTGCAGACCGAGCGGCCCTGTTCAAAACCTTCACCAAGGTGTTTTTCCAACGCCAAGAGCTTATGGCCACATTTATGGCAAAGTGGTCTATGGACTATCCGGGTCAGAGCGGACATTTTCATTTTAGCGTTGCAGATGCTCAGGGCGCTAACCCATTCTTTGACCCAAGTTGTGAGCGGGGCATGTCGTTATTGCAGCGCCAGGCGGTTGCAGGGCTGCAGCGGTATCTACCGGAATTCTTATCGCTTTTAGCACCTACTATAAATAGTTACACACGCCTAGTTAAAGGTGCTTGGGCGCCTACTGCGGCAACCTGGGGTATTGAAAATCGTACAACGGCCATTAGGGTCATTCCCGGTGATGGCGGTAGTCAGCGCATTGAGTGCCGGGTGGGTGGTGCCGATGGCAACCCTTACCTTGCGGCAGCGGCCATGCTCAGCGCCGCTTTAGAAGGTATTCGGCAAAATCTCGATCCCGGGCAACCGATCAAAGGGAACGCTTATGATGTAGAAGATGATTTGCCGGTTGATGCCAAGTTTGCCACCAACCTTGGGGACGCAGCGAACGCCTTGGATACATCAAGTGTTGCCAGACGCTATCTGGGCGATGAATTTGTTGATCACTTTGTGATGAGCCGCCATTGGGAAGTGCGTGAATATCAGCGCAACCTCAATAGTTGGCAGCTAGAACGTTATTTCGAGATTATTTGATGAGTTTGCATATCGGCATTCTACAAACTGATTCGGTATTAGAGCACCTGCAGCCAGTGCACGGTGATTATCCGAACATGTTTATGGACCTGTTCCTTGAGCAAGACCCGCACATTAGGTTCACCAATTATGTTGTCCAAGAGGCCATGCCAGAGGCGGTTGAGTGTGATGTCTATATTGTTACCGGCAGTCGCCTGAGTGTGTATGACGACGAGCAGTGGATCTTTGCGTTAGCTCAGTTTATCGCCCGTGCCTTAAACCGGGGGAAAAAGCTCATTGGCATTTGTTTTGGGCATCAACTGATGGCGCACTTTTTTGGTGGTCTTGTAGCGCCGGCACCTGCGGGATGGGCCGTTGGCATACATACAAGCCAAGTGGAAAAACGTGCTTGGATGGCAGGGGGGGCACAAGACCTCAGTTTGCTTTCCAGTCATAAAGACCAGGTGCAGCAATTGCCGCAATACGCCCAGCTATTTGCCAGCAATGACTTTTGCCCAATGGCTGGCTTCACTATGCATAATCAGGTCATCACAATTCAAGGTCACCCCGAATTCAATAAAGATTATGCTCGGGCCTTGATGGCCCATAGGCAAGAGATATTAGGTGAACGAGTTTATTCTCAAGGTATAAATAGTCTAACGAAAGACACACACAGCAAAACATTTGTACGCTGGGTGCTTTCTTTTGCTCGTCAGAACGTTACAAGCTATGCGCCCCAAGTTTCCTGGACGGCAACTAAACCAAGCAGCACAAATAGTTCCGCGCTGGCGAACGAGGCAGACCTTTAGCTATGAGCCAAAAGGTGCCTTCAGGATTTAGTGCCTATCTGCGCCGAGGTGCGCAACTGCTGAGCAATCCAAATGGGCTTAAGCGGCTGGTGGTGCAGGCGGCGAAAAAGCTCAATGGCAGCGGTAGCGAAAAAATTAAAGCCGTAGGCGAGCAGTTGGGTCTTCTGATCGATTTGCTCAAGGCCTACATAGCCGGCGACTATCGAGACATCTCTACACAAGCCATCGCCAGTGTTGCCGGCGCCGTTATCTATTTCGTGGTACCACTAGACGGTGTGCCGGACTTTTTATTCGGCTGGGGGTTTATCGACGACGCAGCAGTCGTAAGTTATGTCATTGCTCAGTTGAGTACCGAGCTTGAAAGCTTCAAACAGTGGCGAGACGCTTCACCCAACACGCCCACACCAGCAATTGAGCAGCCCAGTGCAGCAATTCAATTGCCGAGTGAAACCCAACAACAAGATAACGACCCCAAAAGTGATAACGACTGAAATTTGCCGAGCACTCTATTTCTCTCAAAGCCCTCGCCTAACAAGTAGCCTAAATTTGCTCCCGCTGATCCTTATGCTCCTTGTGCTGCCGCCCTTAGGCCACGCTCAAGGTGAGGGTACGCATTCGACCGGCCACAAGGCGCTGGAAAGTTACGAAGAAAAATTGCCAGCGCCAGATCATGGTCTGGTCATTGCCAACGCTATGGCGGGCAACTGGGAATACGGCGTGTACTTATTGGGGTTACCCGTGGGTCTGAAGGCGCGAGTTGAGGTTCAGTGGGATGGCCGCCAAGTGACAGCGACAAGTCAGGTAGATCACTTTTTAGCAGCGAATAATCACCAGTCAGTTTTTTCCTTGGCCAACTGCGACTACCGTTTACACAGTTATCAGAACAGTGGCTTTAGCCCCGGTTGGCGGTTTGATGATGCCGTAGCATTTGATTGGTTGAAGAAACAGATTCACTACCAAGGGTTAACTCAGGGGCCAAAAACACCAGATGCCCAGCCACAGGCAGTAACATTGCCGTTAGATGACGCAATTTATGTCGATAAGCTCAGTCAATTTGCTGCGCTGGCCTGTGCTTTGGGGGAGAACGGAAAAAGTACTCAGATCAGTACTCAGATCAGTACTCAGCCGAATACTAAACAGAGTGTTCCTTTGAGTTATGTGGACGACACAATTGGCCGTTATAGATTTTCAGTTGCTCAGGCTACTACCCAAATGTCTGTTGCCGGACAGACTATTACTGTTATCAAAGTAGAGTCAGAGCCCTACGAATATGTGGAAGGCAGTGTGCATCGGCGGGTGAGTTACTGGCTGGCACCTTCATTAGGGTACTTGCCGGTGAAGATTTCTACCAAATTAAGCGGCATGAAGTTGACGGTAAAAATGCTGAAAACCTCTGGGCCGCTGTCTGCCAAATTGTAAAAGGCTAATCGTCAGCGCGAAATACTTCAGCCTGTGGGGCGGTGTCGTCGAACATAAGCCAAGCAATTAAATAAATCGCAATGGTGAGTTTGGCAAAGAACAGACCGCTGATAATGGCGCATACACGGACCAGTTGTGGCGCCAAATTATGGGCTTTGCCAATGCCGGCGCAAACACCGAAGATCCAAGCGTTGTCTTTATCCAAATAGATGTTGTCTAGATGTAACTTTTTTTTCCAACTCACAATATCTTTCCTTATATGTATGCGTGTCTTATCGCTTTAACCCACAGCACAGTTCTAACTCAGCTAAACTGCGCTACAGCGCATGAACAATCCTAATAATGTTGGCACCAGGCTTATGTACCACGCTCACAATGCGCTTGCTCATTTGTTCAATTTGCTCGTCTATTTGCTGTATAACCTGCTGCTCAGCAACTTGCACGGGAGGGTTGTGGTCAACAATTTGCTGACCGTGAACCCACAATCCTAGTGAGTAATATGCGCCTCCGAGCATCAGTATTGCTAACAAAGTTGCTCGTGGTCGTCTAACGCGAGATATACGTAGCTGCCCTTTCACTGGTTTAGTCTCCAATTGGTAAAAGTAGTAAGGCGGTAAATAGCGTTTCCATTCCATCTGTTAAACGTTTGTTAAACCTCTGTTAAAACCTCGGAGACCTATGACTCCGGTACCGCCTATATCAGTAACGTTACAATTCCCGTGCCAGCTTTATATCGAGCAAAAACGTTGTTTTGATGGGGGAAATGGTCAATTCATGTGCAAACAATGGTCAAATTTGCTAAAAATTGGCTTGAAGCATACCAACCACCGAGCGCGGTTAAAGGCGTAGATGGCTAAGCGGATGGATAGACTGACAGATAAACGGGCGGATAGGTCGACAAATACGCAGACGAATAGACAAATAAATAGGCAGACGAATAAGCCAACAAAGCGCCGACTGCTAGACAGGATGAGTGCAAGTACAGGCCGCAGGGACTTAAATTTCAGGGTGCCATCTGCCAGAACCTCAGCGTGGACCTTTGCCTACAATTCAGACAGTATTCTTGGCTGTATTGGAGATCTTGCCCTACCTCTAGGAGAGTGCGGACTGGGGCAAATTTCCGAGGGGAATATTTTCACAGCAATTTTTTTGCCGCCTAAAGGCTGAACAGGAGAGGGTATGGATTTTCATTTTGCATCTGCTTGGGAGGCGCTTAGCGATGCCTACCCCAATCGCACAGCCACTATTGCTGATGGACGCTACACCAGTTGGCGCGAGTTCGAACAGCGTGCCGCATCAATAGCCAGTCTGCTCACAGCCCACAGCGTGGGGCCGGGTGCAAAAGCCGCTCTATATATGCACAACCGCAATGAATACCAAGAGGCCCAGTTCGCTATTTTTAAAGTGGGGGGATGCCCCATCAACGTCAATTACCGCTACAAGACTGATGAACTGGTCTACCTGCTGGACAACAGTGACTCCGAGGTGATTTTTTTCCAGTCCTCTTATGCCATGCGCATTTGGGAAATTAAGGACCGCCTGCCAAAAGTGAAGTTGTTCGTGCAGGTAGATGATGGCACTGAAGCGCTACTGAAGGGCGCCGAAGATTATGAGCGCGCCATCAGGCAAAACAAACCCGCGCCCAGAGTTGCCCAAGATCCAGAAGGCGTTTACATGCTCTACACCGGCGGCACTACCGGAATGCCCAAAGGCGTTATGTATCCAGTGGGCGCGTTTGCAGAATTTCTTATTGGTATGGGCGCGGCTGGTCGAGGTCTTACGCCGCCAAAAAATATGTCGGAATATCTGGGCTTTCTTGAGCAGATCGAAGCGCCGCCTGTGAGTTTGCCAGCGTGTCCATTGATGCATGGTACTGGCATATGGCTGGGCAGTTTCTTACCCATGTTGTTGGGCGGCACAGTGGTCACTACGTCTAAGCTGGGCCTAGACCCAGATCTACTGTTGGGCCAAGTGGAAGAGTATCGAGTTTCAGATGTGGTCATTGTGGGTGACGCATTTGCACGGCCAATTCTGTCAGCGCTAGATGCTGCGGAAAAACGCGGCACGCCCTATGACTTATCAACACTGAAGCAAATAGCTTCTAGTGGGGTCATGTGGAGCCAAGAAATTAAGGAAGGTTTGCTGCGCCATCACGATATGGTGTTGGCAGACATTATGGGTTCCTCGGAAGGAGGAATGGGCAGCTCGGCAACCACCCGTGAGGACGTAAAAGGCACGGCCAAATTTGAGTTAAATGAAGGCGTTCGAGTGATCACTGATGATGGCCGGTTCGTCGAAGCAGGCTCAGGTGAGATGGGTAAAATTGCCACCTCAGCTTTTGTCCCATTGGGCTATTACAAAGACGAAGAAAAATCAGCTGCAACCTTCCGTGAAGTGGACGGTGTGCGCTATAGCTTCCCCGGAGACTACGCAACGGTGGAGGCTGATGGTTCCATTATCCTCTTGGGCCGTGGCAGCGCCTGTATCAATACCGGCGGCGAAAAAGTTTTCCCTGAAGAGGTAGAAGAGGCAGTGAAGCGCCACGCTGAAGTAGTAGATTGCTTAGTGGTTGGTGTGCCTGACGAGCGCTTCGGCGAGCGCATAGTGGCTGTCACCTCTTTGAAAGAGGGCAGTGAACTCACCGCAGAAGAGTTAATAGCCTTCACCACAGAACATTTGTCTGGCTACAAAACACCCAGACAAATATTGCCGGCGCCAGAAGTACGCCGAGGCGCCAACGGCAAAGCCGACTATAAGTGGGCCAAGGCTTTTGCTTCAAAAGCCATCGGGCTTAAGAGGGCTTAAGAGGGCTTAAGAAGGCTCAAGAGGGCTCAAAGCCTTTTGCTTCAAAAGCGATAGGGTAACGAGGGCCAAAGAAGGCTGAAAAGGCTTTTGCCCTCAAAGAGATGAAGGTGCCGCAAGATAAAAGGGCGTTTGGGTAAACAGGCTTTACCCGCAAAGTTAGAGAAGAGCAAAAGACCGGGTGTTCCTTAGTGAACCGCTCAGCTTCAAGCAAATTAGAAGGTAGTAAAAATGACAACAATAGAAAAACCCACTGGGCCGCTTACAGGTGTTCGCATAGTCGATTTAACCTCAATGATTTCGGGTCCTGTAGCCACCATGATGTTGGCGGATCAGGGCGCAGATGTGATCAAGGTCGAGTCGCTCTCTGGAGACCTAGTGCGCGGTGCAGGCCCCAACAGAGCGGGAATTACCTCTACATTTATCTCTTCTAACCGCTCCAAGCGTGCCATAGCCGTAGATTTGAAAACCGCAGCGGGCGCCCAAGTATTGCGCGACTTAGTTAAAACAGCTGACGTACTCGTACAAAACTTTCGCCCAGGCACCATTGAACGCATGGGTTTTGGCGAAGACGCTGTGCGCGAACTCAAGTCAGACATTATTTATGTGTCTATTAGCGGTTTTGGCGAAAAAGGCCCGTTCTCCCATCAACGAGTCTACGACCCTGTGATTCAAGCATTGTCAGGTCTCGCCACTATTCAAGCAGATGGTGAAACCGGAAGGCCAAAGATGATTCGCACCATTATTCCTGACAAAACCACTGCTCTAACCGCAGCCCAAGCCATTACCGCAGCGTTGTTTTCCAGAGCGCGCACCGGCGAAGGGCAACACATAAAACTAGCCATGTTAGACACCATGGTTTCTTACCTATGGCCAGAAGGCATGTCGGGATTCACCTTGGTAGGTAAAGAGGTTAAGTCCGCGCGGGCCCAGCTGTCACCTGACTTAATTTTTGCCACCCAAGATGGCTACATTACCGCCGGCGCCATGAGCAATATTGAATGGAAGGGTATGTGTACCGCATTAGGGCATTTAGAATGGCTGGAAGATGAGCGGTTTTTAACCACCAATGACCGCGCTGTAAATGTCACCGCTCGCCTGACGATGACCGGTGACGTGCTTGCCACAAATACATCCGCTTATTGGTTAGAGCGACTGGACGCTGAAGGTGTGCCCTGCGCGCCGGTGCTGAGTCGTGAGGAAGTAATCACTCACCCACAAATTGTGGCGAATGATTTGATCCATGAATCTGATCACCCCATTGCGGGTCGTATTCGCCAGCCACGGCCAGCAGCCCTGTTTGATAAAACACCCTCCAATATTCAGCGCCCCGCGCCTGGATTGGGTGAACACAACACTGAACTCTTGACCGAGCTGGGTTACAGCCCTGAGCAGATTCAAGGCCTTAGCGATGAGGGCGTAATTGTAGGTATGCCAGATCCGAGCTAATGCCTACGGGTTAGGTTAACCCGCCAACTCTTGCATCCGTTTGTTGCGTCCCCTTTTGCCACCGTCGCTGATAAAGAGGGGGCCAATACACGCCACCAGCATCAGCCCTGAGAGAATTAAAAACGCCATTTTATAACTGCCAGTAGTGTCATAAATAAGCCCAGCAATGGGCGAGGCGCTGAGAATAAAAGGCAATTCTATAAAACGGATCGCGCCGGTCGCCGCGCCAAAAGACTTGCTGCCAATTGCAGTGGAAATTGAAAATGTGCGCAGCGGAGACATGCCCGAAAGCCCAAAGCCGTAAAGGCAAGCCGCAATGAACGACAGCATGGCACCAGAAGCCACGGTAAAAATGAGCAAGGCTGAGCCTTGGCAGATCAGTGCCAACCAAATACTGATGCGTGCGCCCAAGTAGTCAGACAGCCAGCCCACCACAGGTTTGCCAATTGCGGCGAACAAGCCAATACAAGAAAGAATTAAGGCCGCTGTGCTTTCCTCTAGTCCAATGTCAGTAAGGTGACCAAATAGATGCAGCATTACCGCCGAGAAGACACAGGTCATAGCGCCAAACATAATGCCAATGCTCCAAAAAGCGCGGCTTCGATACATTTCGCCAATGGTCCATTCCCGGCTGTCTTCAACAATCTCGACCATTTCCATAGGATTGGCGTTCACATAGTTGTGGCCATCTCGCACATCGCCCACCTCACTTGGATGATCTTTCATATAAAGAAAAACCACTGGAAACAGGGCTAAGGCAGTGGTGGCAGCGAAAATGATATAGGTGGTGCGCCAACCATATTCTGCAACAAGGGTAGTCACCAATGGGGGCATCATAATGCCCGCTAAAGACGCGCCCAAAACTGAAAACGCAATGGCTCGGCCACGCCAATGATCAAACCAGCTAATGACTGAGCGGTGCCAAGAAAGGCCGCCCATGCAGGCTATGCCAAGGCCCATGCCGATAGAAACAACCAGATAGTACTGAAGCAAATTCGCCACGTTAGCTAGAGATAGATAAGCCGCTGCCATAATGACAATGCCAATGAGCATGACCTTGCGCGGAGAGCCGCGATCTAAAACCTTGCCAATATAAGGTGCAATGAGAGCGCCGGTCACCGCTGCCAGTGAAAAGCCCATAGAAATATTGAAACGTTCACCATTGTCTAGGGTTTCGGCAAGCGAGGGCAGAAAAATGCCTCTAGAGTAGGAATAAAATCCGGTGCCTAAAAAGCTCAACGTACCCGCCACCATTACAATGACCCAGCCGTAGTAAACGCCGAAGGGCCCGGTTTTATGGGGTGCGGGGCTATCTCCTGAGGCAGGTGGGTCTAAGTGTGTTGGCCCGGCCTGATGCTGCTCTTTTGAAATGTTGCCCCCTCATGCCTCTTTTGCTATCCCCAACCGTTTTGGGCAGCCAAAGGGCTGAGCTTTTGAGGCGGATTCTGTATTGCCAGTCTTTCCCCGAGTCGTATCCTAGGCCATCTGCACACCATTCCCAAAGCGGTATCTTGTTAACGTGGTGATAATGCCGACCATGTGTTCAACATCTGGCTTGGTCGGTCAGAAACATATACCTGCATCTTCTCCTTCTACTTCACCTATAAATGGGGCATTGCTAAAAATTTACTTTGCCGCGAAAAATGACGTGTGCGTCTATACCGGGCGGTTATATTGGGTGATAGACTCCCAGCAACAGCGAAAAGTACGAGTAAATAAGTACCCGCAAAAACCACCAGCGAAAAAATATACAGTACCTGAGCGCCTAGATAGCTTGGACCAAGAGTGAGCAGCAACCTCCTCAATATTGTTCAGACTATTAACGCAGGTGTAGCAGGTACGGACGCTGAATTTATTACCGATTGATCTGATCCTTGGGAGGAGAGTGCCACCATGGCAATGCAACACACACCATTATTAATGTCGAATATCTTAGATCGCGGCGCCACAATTGCGCCGAATGAAGAAATTGTCACCATGACCGAAACTGGCGTTCGCCGTCAGACCTACAAGCAAACTCGTGACCGCGCTCATCAGTTGGCCCATGCGTTGGCCGCAGCGGGGATCAAGGTGGGGGATCGCGTGGGTACCTTCATGTGGAATGGCTCGCGCCATCTCGAGGCATACCATGCCTGTGCGGGCATGGGCGCGGTACTACATACCCTGAATGTCCGTTTGGGCGAAAACGATTTGGACTACATCATTAATCACGCTGAAGATCAGGTGATTATTGTTGATGCAGACATTTTGCCGTTACTGGAAAAGATGAAAGACCGCATGCCCACTGTGCGTCAGGTCATTATTGCAACGGAAGAAGGCTTTGAAGGCTGGACCACAGATCTGCCTAACCCAATCGACTATGAAGATTTTATTGCCGGTAAGCCGACTCATTACGAGTGGCCGCAGATTGATGAAAATTCACCTATGGGCTTGTGCTACACCAGTGGTACTACCGGTAACCCTAAAGGCGTTGAGTACGAGCACCGCTCGCAGTATTTGCACACAATGACCCAATGTCTAACCGACTCAATGGGCTTGTCTGGCACCGATACCGTTTGCGGCATTGTGCCTATGTTCCACGCCATGGGTTGGGGTATTCCTTGGTCAGCATTGATGCTGGGCTGTAAGCAAGTCATGCCACACCGGTTTATGGATCCAGCCAGACTGATAGATCTAATGGCCAGCGAAAAAGTTACGTTGTCCGCCGGTGTGCCAACCATTTGGCAGGGCGTAAAAGCATTGTATGAAGCGGATCCTGGTAAATATGATTTGTCTTCTCTGTCAAGACTCACCTGTGGCGGTAGTTCACCCCCACCATCGCTTATTCGTTGGTTCTGGGACGAGCTAGATGTTGAAATGATTCAAGGTTGGGGCATGACCGAAACCTCACCTTTAGCCACATTGTCGCGCCGCGTAATGAAGCGTTCGCAGTTGTCGTTGACCGAAGACGAGCAATTTGAAAACGTTGCCAAGGCAGGTCTGTTAATGCCGGGCATTGAGCTAGATATCTTCGACGAAGACTTTAATCGTGTGCCGCACGACGGCGAAAGTGTTGGCGAAATTTTGGTTCGCGGACCGTGGATTTGCTCAGAGTACTTTAATAATCCTCAACCAGATAAGTTCCACAATGGCTGGTTGATCACAGGCGACGTGGGCAAGATCGATCCAGAAGAATATTTGATCATCTCTGACCGCTCAAAAGACCTTGTAAAGAGTGGCGGTGAGTGGATCTCGTCAGTAGATTTAGAAAACCACATTGTCGGCGTGCCGGGCGTAGCCCAGGCGTGTGTTGTTGCACAACCTCACCCCAAGTGGGATGAGCGACCAGTTGCGTTAATCGTCTTAGAGCCGGGTAAAGAAGTTACCCAAGAGCAAGTGTTAGCGCACTGCGAAACGGCCTTTGCTAAATGGCAGCTGCCAGACGAAGTGCTCTACATCGACGCTATTCCATTAACCTCTACCGGTAAGATGGACAAGAAAGTGGTCAGGGCGGATTTGGATGCAAAAGGCTATCAACTGCCTTCACTGCGCGCCTAGTTTAGGCGAGCTTCTAAAGCACCAATTGTTGTTGTAGCTGGTCTTAGAGTAAGCCTTAGAGCAGGCGTTAGGCCTGTATTAGGCTGGTGCTTGTGTTGGGGCTAATAAGTTCTAACCAAACTAAGAAAAGGCTCGGCGTTCTACGTTGGGCCTTTTTTATACGTACAATTTTAATTGTATCGTTTATGCACGGGCAGTGATTGCTAGAGCCGACATGGAGCAAGCGACGGGCAAAGAAACGGGGCAAGAAATGGCCGAAAAAATGGGGAAAGAAAATGTTTGATGATCAAAGTATCGACGCTTTAACAGAGTTACAAATGCCAGAATCTTTGGTGCCACACAAGCACAGCGCCGACCCTTTTGCCTGCCCATGCTGCGCTAACGTATTTTCCGAGACGCTACGACTGACAAACACCGACCTCAGTGAGCACGCTAAAGGGCTACCGCCAGGCCCGCGAAGCATAGGAACGCCAATGCTGGTGACCAACGCGCACATTATCACCATGGATGCGAGTCACCCCAATGCAGACACCATGCTCGTAGTGGACGGCAAAATTCTTTGGGTGGGTATGCAAGCGGACGTGCCAGAAGAACACAATGACCTTAAGCGGCTAGACCTGAAAGGCAAAGTTGTGGTGCCCGGATTTGTTGAACCGCACATGCACTTGCCGCCTCTAGCCATGCTGCACAGTTTTTCCAATATTGGTCCAAATAGATTTGACACCACAGCGCAAGCGTTAGAGCAACTAAAAAAAGATGCAGCGGCTACGCCGCATGGTGAATGGGTGGTGGGGCGTCAATTTGATCCGTCATTGCAACAAGGCCCAGACTATTTAACCCGGCAAATGCTGGACGAAGTAAGTACTGACCACCCCGTATTTGTCTACAACGCATCGCTGCATTTGGGTTACTGCAACAGTGTTGCCATTGATTTGGCTGGCCTGGATGAAAACACTCCAGACCCACAGGGCGCGGAGCTAGGTCGCGATGCTGACGGTAAGCCTAATGGTGTACTCAAGGCGGGCCCAGCAATGGCATTGGTTGTGCGCCACAACACCAAGCTAAAAGAACAAAATTTGGCTGAAGCCTGCCTAAGCGTTTTTAACTCAGCCAATGAAGTAGGTATTACCACCCTGTGCGATCAGGGCACCGGTATGTTTCAAGGTCCAAAAGAATTGGATCTATATCAGAGCCTGCATGACAGCGGTCGCATGACGGCACGTTTTCGTTACTGTGTTTCACAAGCCGCCGCTAAGCGTTGGGACGAAATTGGCTTAACCTGGGGTGAAGGCGACGAATGGGTGCGCCGTACGGGCTGGAAAATAGTGTCCGACGGATCTAATCAAGGCCGCACAGGGTTACAGCGTGAAGCCTTTGTCGGTTCAGATGCTAAAGGTATGGCTTACATAGAAAAAGACGAATTAGATGAGGCGGTAGAAAAGCGCCTGCGCGAAGGTTGGGCGGTGTGTGTCCATGCCAATGGCGATGCGGCCATTGACCGCGTGTTAGATGCGTTCAGTAAAGCTAAGGCCAAAGGCCTAGACCCAGCGGCCCAGCGCTGCCGAATTGAGCATTGCAGCATATTGCACGATGACCAAATTGAAAAAATGGCCGAGCTAGGGCTTTCACCCAGTTTTTTAATTGGCCACGTACATTATTGGGGCAAGGCTTTTGTTGAAGACATATTTGGCCCAGAAAAAGCAGCAAAGTTGGATCGTACAGGCGCTTGCGAGGATCTGGGTATCCGTTGGACCATTCATTCGGATGACCCTGTGACCGAAATGAATCCACTGCGGTGTATGGAAAACGCGGTAACAAGGACCATGTGGCGGTCAGATCAACTGTTGTCGCCAGAAGAACGCGTACCCGCTGCTGCGGCGTTGCGCGCTGTGACCATTGATGCCGCTTGGCAATGCCACTCAGATCATGAGGTAGGTAGCTTAGAGACAGGTAAGTTCGCGGATTTTTTAGTGTTAGATAAAGATCCGTTAACCGTTGCCCCAGAACAACTAGGCGCAATACAAGTGTTGGAGACTTGGGTTAATGGCGAACAGGTGTTCGCTCGGACATAGAAATATGAATTGCCCCTAAAAAATTGATTAGCCTCGTTTTGTAACCCCAAGATGTCCTATCCACACTTGTCCACGGCCCTGACCCGCAGTAATTGCCCTGATTTTTGAGGTTTCTCTTTGTTGCCTGCTCACTTTTTGTGAACTAGTTCACATTTTTAGAAATTACGTTGTTTTTTAAGCGCCTATTTCGTCTCTTTTTGTCCCAATTTTTTCATTTGTCCACGCCTAGTCGTGGACGGTGCACCTCCTATGTTTTTAGGTTTCTTTTTCTGACCAATTTATTTTTTACGGCGGCATATATATGCCTTCCAACACGCCGTCCCATTCACTCACATGCCAGCCTTTGCCTCTTTGGTTGGGTCCTTTGCCATGCCATGCTTCTGCTGGCGTACCCCCGTTTAGGTTTTGGTGGGGACGAACATAGTTGTACCAGTTTCTAAAAATATGCAGGCTGGATGCCATTTCATCTGCGGGGATGATGACTTGTTTGGTGTGGTGCTTCAGTGTGCCAAAGAATCTTTCTATTCTTCCATTTTGCCAAGGGCAGGCTACCTCAGTGGTTTGGTGTTTTATGCCTAAAAACCATAAACCGAAGCGGAACAGTTTGGAGGTAAAACACGCTTCGTTGTCTGTGCGTAGAGATTTAGGTTGTCCGTATTGCTCTATGAGGTTCAGTAATGCCCGCAGCAGTGCAATGCTGGTTTTGCGCCGCACAGACATTAAGCCGATACACGCTCTGGTGCCTGCATCTATACAACCGAATACTTTATGGGGCTGCTTATCTTCGTCATTGATCTGGGTTAAGTCCATTTGCCAGAGTGTGTATCTGGGAATAGGGGCGGGGGGCTTGGCTTTAATGCGCTTGCGCTCTAACAACACTTCATGTTTGTAGCGAGACAGGGTTTTATAAACCCAAGACTTGCTGACGGTCATGCCTTTGGAGTTGGCATATAGCCGGTTAAAAACGAAAGCCAACTTGTGCCCGCTGTAAGTGGGATAAAGGGCAGCGAGCCTAATAATTTCAGTAGTGACCCATTGGGGTTTGGGTGCGTACCTAGCACCGTACTTCTTGTTTACAAACTCGTTTTTGCAACGTCTGCGCATATAGGTGAGTGGCTTTTGGAAAGAGATTAACCAACAGTATGTGATTGTGGTGACAATCATCACGCAAATTAAGAGACTCAAAAACATAATAATTTGACGGCACTATTTGCATTAAAAATAGATAAATATCAGTGTTTTAGTTGGTTTTTGTAGAGTTTACGACGAGCTGTATTATGCAACCGTTGGTCGGGTATCGCAGACTTTAGTGCTTGCGTTGTTTTCTCGCTTAAATTCAGTGAAGAAGCTTTTTGTTAATTACTTTGCATTCAAGTTTCACATTTTCGATAATTTTTGCTGAAGGGTTCTGCTTGGTGCACAGAAACTTTTACAGCACATACAACTTGGCCTTGCGACGAAAGCAAAGACTAGAATCAGTTGTTTGTGGCGTAAATCTACTACCGTTCGTCCGAATCTAGGTGCGACCAGTTCTGGTCTCTGTAGAACCTCATTATTAGAAGAATAGTCAGTTAGGTTGTACCTGTGGAGTGGGTTTGCCATGAAAAGACTAGCTGTGATCTTCAATGTGCTTTTTGTCTTTGGGGGGAATATGAAATTTGACGCACGAGTTGTATTAATGTTGGTGTTAGGCGGATTGGCAGCTGGCGTAGGCCACTCAGCGGAGATAGACGCTAGCGTAGCGGGTATCAACAGTGTAAGTGGAGAGGGTTCGAATATCGCCCTAAAGCGTAAAGTGGCAATTGCTCGATTCTCGAACGAAACTCAATCGACTACTTCCTTCCTACTTAACAAATCTGGCGACAGGGTTGGTAAGCAAGCTTCAGATATCCTTAGCGCAAGACTCGCCTCCACGGGTCAATTCCTAATGTTTGAACGTATAGACGCTTCGAAGACATCAGCGGAGCAAGTGCTGAAAGGAATACAGGAAAGCGGAGTAGCAGTGGACTACCTTATTATGGGCTCCGTTAGCGAATTCGGTCGCTCAACTGAAAGTTCTTCGGGTGTTTTCTCACGAGCAAAATCTCAAAAAGCTTACGCAAAAGTTAACGTACGCTTGGTTGATGTATCCACTGGCCGCATTATTCACTCAGCCGAAGGTGCGGGAGAGTCCGTCTCCGAGACTAAAAAAACGTTGGGAGTGGGGTCTACTGCGGGTTTTGATCAAAGTCTCACAGATAAAGCTATTTCGGCTGCAATTTCTCAAGTAATTGGCAATTTAGTTGAAAGCATGACTGCTGCCCCATGGCGTTCTTATTTGTTATCGAATGAGGGTGATGGTTATTTTATAGCCGGCGGCTCTAAGCAAGGGCTTCGCAGTGGAACAGTTTTGGCTGTCTATAAAAGCGGTAAAACTATTACCAATCCACAAACGGGCGCGGTATTAACGTTGCCTGGAAGTAAGGTCGGGAAAATTAAAATAGTCACAACTTTCGATGGCGATGAATTTAGTGAGGTGTCCTATGCAGAATTGGTGTCTGGCGACATCGGATTAAGCTTGGAAGAGTTTTATTTAGAAGAGAAATAGCTGAATTCTTGGTGAATTCAGTGCAACGATATCGGTGACTTTATGACTATCAGAATTATGTTTTTGACCCTCAGTTTAGGTTTGCTCGCTGGCTGTGGCGCTTCGGTTCGTCAAACATCTCAGGGTTTTGAAGAAAAAACTCAAATTCGCCTCATCGGTGTTGGATTGGTGGGCAGCAAGATTTTTCTCTCGGGTGGCTTCCAAAAGGAAGTAGAGGCCGCAGATCTAGAACGTTTCCGCAATGGTGTGTTAGGTGCTAGAAATTCCGAACTCGAAAATCAAGAGGTAATTGTTCTCAATGTTAGCCCCGGCAGGCATGAGGTCATTGTTAGTCAAAGTGGTTCTGCAGATTTTCGTAAGAAGATATTTATCGTGGAAGGCCAGCGCACCAATGTAAGGGTTACTTTTTAATGAAAATACTATTAACAACGATCGTTTTTGGATCAGTCATTGCTAGCGCCGGTTGTAGCAGCATTTCTGACGCGGGTTACTATTGGGGTGATTATTCTGAAACATATTTACAGATAATTCGTAAACCTTCACCAGAGTCGTCGGTTAAGCACATAAAACAACTGCGGAAAATTCTCGCTAAATCGCAATCCAAAAATCTAAAGCCTCCTCCAGGCATTAACGCGGAATTGGCTTTTTTGCTGAGCGAAACCGAAGGCCAGGGTACTCCAGAAGAGATTGCCAGTCTCTATAGTACTGAGGCCCAAATTTATCCGGAATCGAAGGTCTTCATTGAGAAATTAACAGGAGCTTCGCTATGACCTCAATTTTTCGCCAGCAGGCCAGATTTTTGCTTGGAATATTTGTCGTGGCTGTTTTTGCCACAGGTTGTGCGGGTGTTCAAACAAAAAGCGAAGCCTATCCGCGCATGTACAATGGCGAGCGTCCGCTCTCGATCGTAGTAGTTCCAGCCATCAATAAAACCTGTCTCTTATACACATCTGACGCTGCCGACGATATGCAGTGTGTAG
>OJDI01000082.1_pt1 | contig 48056 bp, 42 predicted proteins | sample 1592601 | NCBI WGS metagenome assembly OJDI01 (sample SAMN05416845, study PRJEB24817) | seawater metagenome | isolation source: Sea water | place: Canada:Atlantic | collected 2013-07 | reverse complement strand
CTCCTCCGTTGATTTGAGCGTCGCAGAGCGATCTGTCGACTTTCGGGCAGCACTGTCCATCGAGGACTGGCATTTAGCTGCGTACTACTTTGCTATAGACTGCGTAGCGACAGAGCAAGAAAAAATTCGAGAAAATAATGAACGCGCGGAAGCAGAAGCTCGGGTAGCTCAAGAGCAGGCTGCTAGAAACGAAGCCGCTGCCGTCGCAGCAGCGGCGAGCAGACCGTCAGAGCCAGAGAAAGAGGGGTTTCTAGACAACAGGCGCAACCTCTTTGGCAAGCCATGTAAAAATGACGCTTGCGGTCATATGAACGGCCACGGTGCTTATAAGTGCGTAAAGTGCGGAAACTTTTTGGGTTTATAAATTTACGCTCTATACCTAGCTTGGTTGTAGTCCGCTGAAGCACTCTGTATTCATGTACTGCCCTGAGTTTGCTATCGACTAGATTGCACGCTGAGGTGCTCGGTTTGCTCTAGTAGTGTTTAAGTCCCTAAAACCTACTTTTCCTAAATCCACCCCTAATGTATACCACTGGTAACTACAATTATTAGTGTAGGGCTGTAGATCCCCCCGGGGGTGCTTCATATGGGCCGGCCCCTTGATCAAAGGCTGTTGTTAGAATCGTTGTTAGAATCTATTGGATAGGGGGTAAAAGAGCACGCTGTAGCAACGTTTTTATTGGGCTGCCTTGGTGTTTGGTACCGCGTTCCGGCACCATTTACCTACTTTAGATACTCTAAAGTCGTTGAATTTTGTCATGTTTTCCGAAACATGCACAAAGGCGGTAGACAAAATGGTAAACACTCTCCAGCCGAAGTACACCTACACTAAGCGTGGTGTGTACTACTTCTCTTAGTGTGTACCCATAGATCTAAGACATCATTACTTCAAGCCTCGTATCATCCAAAGCCTCAGAGCTAAACCTTTGTCTCAGGCACGTTATGTGTCTCAGAAGTTAGCTTTTCGTCTAGATGACTACTGGATCAATCTCAGACCTAGAGAAGTAGAAATACCAGCTGCTTATCTACTTTGCAGCATCCCTAGCCAGAACCTCAATTCCCTGCTCCCTACTATTGATGATGCGTTAGAACTCTATCTGAGAGTTAAAGGAGAACATAAAAAGAACACTTTTTTACTCATAGCAAAAGAACAATTGCTTATCTAAAGGAATGTCTAGGCAGTCGCCCCTTAGATCAATACTCAGCCGCTGATGCTGCAACATTTAGAGATTGGTTATGCAAAAAAGGATTGAGTGCTGCTTCTGTTCAACGTAACTTCTCTAGCCTCAAAGCCATGGTTAACTTTACCATTCAGGAGTTAGGTTTAGATTGTCGTAATGCTTTTGTTGGTGTTGATCTAGCCTCTGATGAAATGCTAACTAAGCGTCAGCCGCTGAGTAAAAATCAAATTAGGCACCTTCAAAAGACCTGCTACTAGATAGATGATGACCTTAGGTGGTTAATAGCATTGATTAGTGACATAGGAATGCGTCTAGCTGAAGCAGCTGGATTAAAAATAGAAGATTTAAAATTAGACCACCAACATCCTCACATCACATTAGCCCCCTACCCTCATAGATTTCTTAAACCTAAATCCAGTGAAAGAATTATTCCTTTAGTTGGCTCTTTTTTGTGGGCTTCAAAAAGAATAAAGGAGTCTTCGGTAAATGAATTTTGTTTCCTTAGGTACTCCAATAAAGAAGTTTGTAATAGCAACTCAGAAAGTGCAGCATTGAACAAATGGATTAAAACTATAGCTGCTAAAGATTCTGTTATTCACGGTTTGAGACACAGCTTTAGAGACAGATTGAGAGAGGTTGAAGCACCATCTGAGTTAATAGATCAGCTAGGTGGGAACGGTTACGCTATAGAGAACATGAGCAAGTGGATGGAAAAGATAGTTATCTAAAAGAAAGATTGTCTACCGCCTTTGTGCATGTTTCTGAAAACATGAGCAAACTCAACGGCTTCAAAATTTTTAGAGTAGAAGAGTGGTACCCAGAGAGTTAGTCACTACCGTACTTAGGAATATTCTAAAGCCTTAGCTCACGCCACACGTAGCTTTTCAAAGCCTCACAAGCCTTTCAAGGGAACCCCGGGGCAGGTGGCCATAGTCCCATCTACCTATATATAGGCAAGCTCATACATTTTGAGAGGTTTTGAGGTTGTCTACTCAACTAGCGCGATCCCGCATGGCAAGGTTATGAGGCTACTAAAATCGTGATCGGCAGGCGTTGCCCAATGTTAAATTTGCCTCCGCAAAACGTTGCTTTCAAAAGTGAAGTCAGTCATCGTTAATGCGTGGATAAACCACAGGTTCAAGAAAAATAAAAAAGGATCAACTTATGTATTTACGAGAAATTTGCGCCGCTGCTTTACTAACCGTCTGCGCAACGACAGCTGTGGCGGATGACCACATACCTCCATCTTTTTTCCCAATCGAAACATATGCATGCAGTTATAACGAGGGTAAAGGTCTCAGTGACTTTCTCAAAACTGGAGCGAAGTGGAGCAAATGGGTTAATAAAAATTATCCTTCAGCAGGCTTTGCAGCCGTCCTAACGCCTTATTTAGCAAATGTTAGCGAGATGTCTAGCGACGTTTTCTGGATGAATATTTCGCCAACGTTCGAAGCTATGGGAAGTTGGCAAGATGACTGGGTTGCAAATGGTTCGGCGCTTGTCGAAGAGTTTGACGAGGTTTGTGCGAACGACAGCCATTCAATGTTTGTTGGACAAGCGGTTAAAGCCCCAACTCCTAACGGGCCAACGACAGGCTACATCGCGTTCGAATCTTGCAGTCTTAAAGAGGGCGCTTCGATGCAAAAGTTACTAGTTGCCGACAAGAAATTTAGGCAACGACAGGCGTCTCTTGGTAACGACAGTCCTAGCATACGCTGGTGGCCTATGGCTGGCGTTTCGCGACAGATGGAAGGAGATTTTTACCTCATGTCGGGAGTCGACTCCATGCAAAGCCTTGGTAAAAACATAGATAAGGCCATTGCCAACATGACAGGCGAGCCAGGAGCATACGATGATCTGGTTGAATGCTCTGGAAGAAACGTCTTTTCCTGGCAATCAGTCCGCTCACCTAATCAAGGATAGAGTAACGTCTAAGGAGCCTCTATCGCGGTAGAGGCTTCTTTCCTTCACATCCTCCAAAATATCGGCCAATGCCCATATCTAAAACGGTGCCCCAGGCGCAGTGATTATAGTTCACCTAGAGTAGGCAATGCGCGCACCAGTCCATTGCCCGACCCTAGTTGTCTGACTAAGGCTTTCACACTTTCACCCAGCGCCACAGCCACTTGCCCATGACGCCCTTAAAACCTACTTCCTCCCTAAATCCACCTCTAATTTATCTCACTGCCAAATACCAATATTAGTGTAGAGGTACAGGTGTCCCCGTGGGGTAGTTAGAAGGGCAGTCCTTGTTAAACTTGATATTCCCTTTCCGATACTCAATGGTATAAAACCGTTAATAATCTACGTTTATGCCAATGGCGAAGGCGTTATTCAAGACAATGTATATGCACACATGTGGTTCAGCCTTGCGACAGCTAAGGCCATAAAAACGCCAGGACCAATAAAGACATGCTAGTCAAACAAATGACCCCTCAAGACATCTCCAAGGTTCAAGATCTAGCCAGAGAATGTGTGAAGAAGAATTATAAGGATTGTTAACTACGTGAAGAAATATATTACCGGTTTGCTTTTGCTCGCTGTCCTTAGACGCTTGCCTTAGTCTTGGCCCATCGTCCATGTTTTGCTCGTATGACGCGCTCTTTCGAACTCGCTCATAGCCTCTAGCTCGGCCAACGACGGCTTAGAGGTATTGACCGCGGTTAAAGACGCAACCTGCAGATGTAAAGTTTGGAGTTCATTCGTGGCTTGTTCATCAACTGTCCAAGATTCAGATGTCTGTGTTTTGGTATTCATTACTAATTTGCCTCTAGATTCCGATTTCTAAAGCCCGCTTAGTGGAGCTTCGATTTGCATAGGCGTAAACGATCAAAAAGAGAATTCAGAGTTCGACGATTAGCGTTACAGCCTATAGTGCGAGGAACAGCGATAAGTGTGCCAACTTTAACCAAGTTCAACGATTGTCTAAGCCCTGCGGGAATAATGAAGCGGTTGCCATCAGTGAAGGGTGAGTGCGCAGCGAACTTCACGAGAGTTCCCTGCGCCGAATGTGAAGACTTCTCCGTTCTCCTACAACCTCACTCACTGAGTAGCAGGATTCGTGCCGGAAAAATCCGACAATTAAAATAATGAATGGCATTACGCCCCAGGCCAGAATTCAGCAACTATCTGGATACAAAAGGCGTCTTAACAATCACTAATATCGTGCGTAAGTGAAGCTACTGATTGTTATTCGCTCTGTTTTGGTGCGAAATACCGTGTTCGCGCGTGGTACTCGCAGATACCTGTTTCAATGCTATAGCTGCAGTCAATCCCGACCTCCTAAAACAACACTAAAGACCCTCACCGCGAACCGGAGTGCGATTGCTTCTAGTTCTTGAGTCTCACTGGAGATGACTTGAGGTTGGGTAGCTAGTGGATTCCAGTGATTTTTTTCAAATCCACCTCTGATGCATCCCACTGGTAACTACTGTTATTAGTGTAGGGCTGTAGAGGCACCCAAGGGGTGCTTTAGATGGGCCGGCTTTGTCAGACGCTTTTGTGCCTCTGTGTGCGTTTAAATAGGTATATCCCCAGCAGCTTCGCAGTAATCCTCTGATCTACTGCTGCCAACTATCATATTAAAGAAAAGCTATAATTGCCCTCGATGGTCTTTAGATTGGCCACCCTACCTATATTTGCGTTGTCGTTTTCGAAGACTCATCGGTAAAGTCTTGAGCACTTTTAGCCCGCATGATTTATTTGCAGGGCGGACGTTAATTGTCTATTACTGATGCATGAGATTCAGAAGATACGTGGAATAGGGGGAATATGTATGAAGATAGGCATGATGCTCGGATTTGAGGACTCCATCAAAACTCTTACTACAATTGCAAGAGAAGCAGAGCGTGCAGGAATTAATTCGCTTTACACGGTAGATGCAGGAAGAAGCGCAACTATTACTGCAGCAGCGGTTATTAACGCTACCAGCGTGGCGCAAGTGGGCACGTATATTGTAAATGCTTATGCACGCGAACCTTGGATGACTGGCTTGGAAGCAAGGGACCTAAATGAGATAAGTGACGGTCGTTTCATTTTAGGCGTTGGCACTGGCAACCTCCACTTCAATGACCTGTATATGGGTATTGACTCGTATAAGGCAAAAGCAAAGATGCGCGACTTTATGGAGGTTGTACGGCTGGTAGTTAGTGGGCGAGCTGCTGAGAGAGTTCGCTACCAAGGCGATACACATAAAATTCGTTGGCGAGCAACATGGGACCCCACCATGCCGATTCCACCTGTTTATATGGCGGCTTCCGGACCAAACATGGTGCGCTTGGCGGGCGAAGTTTCTGACGGGGTTGGCGTTGGTATTATGTCTTCCGTTGAGTTTGTTCGAGACGTTGTAAGGCCGAATGCACAGGCTGGCGCAGTGGCAGCGGGTCGAGACCCAGAGGCTTTACTTTTCCCCACCGCCGCAACCGTAAGCGTGAATCGAGACGTAGAGGCAGCTCGCAATGCAAGCAGAGCAGCAATATGTAAGCTCTATCATCCAATTCCTCACCCATATTACGACTCTCAATTACGCCAAATGGGTTTTTCAGAATTTGCAGATCAGGCTACTCGTTTGATGCCGGCTGGCAAGTTGCGCGATGCTATGGCTCTAGTGCCGGATGAAGTTATCGATCGGATGACAATTACCGGTAATGTGGCGCAGTGCGCAAAGAGAATTGAGGAATATTCTGGTGTAGCTGACGAACTTATTTTAGCTCGTACCGGACAGCGCGGTGACACGCACACAATGGCAGACTATGAGGACTTATTTCAATTGATCAGCGAGTCTGCAAATTAGGCTTGGCTGATTCTGTTTGGTCAGCAGGCTAGTTCAAAGCAAGCCGATAGCTTGGCTCAGTTTCGCTAAACTCGACTATTTCACAAATCCGCCTCTAATGAATACCGATGTTAACCGCTAATAGTAATTTAGAGTCACAGATGCGCCTGTAGTCTCTAGAATAATCACCTTCGGTTTTTTGTTAGTAGCTTGACCTTCCTTTATCCAAAGTAATTTATTCGACTGCTAGAGTTTTTCCAATTCAGGTTGTCCTAACGCTGCACGATAATTGCTGTGGAAATGATGCAACGCTGGTTCATTGCGACCAAATAAGATTTCTTTCAACTGACCGTTTTCAGCAGCCCGTTGCTGCATCTCCCCCATGACGTAATCTTCGTTTTCAATAGTTGAGCGAAACACCTCCAGAGAAGCGGATAGACTAGGTCCCCGGCTGGTTTCTGCCGAAAGTTTGTTAGGATCGTACACATCCTGATTACCTGCCCCGTCCGCATCGCTCTGCACAGCCAGTTTCGCTACTTCTGGCGAGAAATAAAAGCTAATGCGAGTAATCGATCGCCCGGGTTGGCCTGATACAGGGTAGATACGAATCAATGTGGTGGAATTTTTATCGACAACCAGCTGAATATTTGGGAACAAATGATACAAAACGAATGTGCCCTTTGCGATGTCCCACTGCTCCTTAGGCATAGTGCGCATCGCATCAATCCCGCGATTAGCCGTAACAAATCGGTGATGCTGACCAAACAACTTGAGGTGTAAGTTATTGCCGTAATAAAGGCGTCCAAGCGTATCTTTATGCAACTTGCCAAAATGATATGTCTCACCAAAGGTATCGTTCGCGAATTTCCAATTCAGCTTCATATCTATGCTAGTGTTTCCGGCCAAGAGTTGGTCATCTACACCGTACGAAGCTAGTTCCTCTGTCAGCGGCCCCAGCAATTCGTCGACATCCAACTTTCCTTCCGGGTTTGGGTGAACCCATAAAAATCCGTCTCGCTCTACTGCAGGAAGTTCAATCAAACCATTACAAGACTTATCTATTTCGCCGAAGTGGTCATTGTTTGGAATGTTGATCAGCTCACCACTATTGGCGTAACTCCAATTATGAAACGGGCACATAAAGACGCTTTTATTGCCTCGCTCATCAGATGCAACCTTAACGGAGCGGTGCCGACAAGCATTCAAAAAAGCATGGAATTGACCGGACTTATCTCGTGTCGCCAACACAGGCGTGCCGAAGTCATCAAGAGTTAGATAGGAACCAGGTTCAGGTAAGTCATTAGAGAGGCCAATTAACTGCGGGTGATTTTGAAAAAAACTGTGATATTCCTGCTCAGCAATTTCAGGGCAAACATAAGAGCGAGTTGACATTTTATACTGCACCCCGGCATCGATGTTTTTACCATCGTCCAACTGCTGCATCAACTCCTGCAAAATTGCGACTTGAAGGCTTTGTTCCATAATAACCTCTTCTTTTTAACATGAATCGCCAAACACTGAGTGCCTTTGCTAGCTATCACAGGGAAGTTTAGCCCGCTGCCAAGCTTGAAGTAGGTTATTAGCGGTCGAAGCATCTCTAAAAATGGCAACTAGGTCAACGCTTGTGGAGTCTTGGCAAAACTCAAGATAAACCAAGAAGCCTATGCTAATCATTCGACTAAAGATAAAAAATTGGAAGATTCGCCCCACGCGCGAGCCAGTGTCAAACGTACTTTCAACAACCAACTATCTAATGTAAGTCAGTGTTAGCTAATATTATTAGTGTAAGGGTACAGGTGCCCATCGGGGGGCATTAGATGAGCCGGCTTTGTTAGATGCTTATGAGCCTCTGTGTGCGTTTAAACAGGCAAACCCACTAGCTTCGCCGCAAACCTCTAATGTACTGCTGTATTCATGTGCTGGTCTGACAAAGGTGCAGGTGACAATAGATCTGTGAGGATGGATTGGAGTTTTAACGGTAAGGAGAAGGAGGCTCTGGTTTTTTAGATTAATGGATCAAATCAGTAGCTAGCGTCTGTTAGCTAAGCTCATTATTTATCCAACGACAGCTCCAACGTCCGCCTAGCATTTGTCTGAGCCAACACAGCTGCACCCGATTGCTGAATTACCTGAGGTTTGGCTAAAGTTGCGCTTTCCGTTGCGGAGTCTGCATCTTCAATTCTAGATCTAGCAATGGTGGTGCGTTCTCTGACAGTTGAATCCCTGAAGGTCTCCGCACGATGTACTACTCAACCATCGCGCGAAGACCACCAAAGGCTGTTTAGTTGATGCGTTCGCTCAGCTGTTGCTGCTGCGCGCCAGCCAGCTCTAAACTTTTTTGCTCATAAGCTGCTGCGACGGCTTGCTTAGCTGCGCTTTGGCAAAAACGGACTGTTTCTGCTACGCCAACAAACAAACGGTCGCCTTCGCGATTGCGGTAGCAGGTCATCGTTAGCTTCTTAACCATAGAGTCCATTGTCTGCGCTTGAGCAACTTGGGTTGCTCCACCGGCCAGCGTAGAAGCCGATAAGGTTAGAGCTACAGTTGCCATCGCCGTTGATAAAAGTTTCATTGTGTCGTCCTAATTTTGTTGAGTGGTGAAATGATACCAAAAGTAACAATAAGTGCACGAATTATATTACTTTAAGTAACACTTTAAATTAACCAAAGGTTAGACAGCTCAATTTTTCAGCGTGTTGTACTATCGTTACTACAAATTCGTATTTGGGTGCGTCGGAAATTTCTCGAGAGTTCCCTACGCCAAATGTGAGACATCTTTTTTTCCCACAACTTCATCAGTTAAAAGCAGGATTCGTGCCACAGGAATCAGACAACTAAAATAATAAAGGGTATTACGCCCTATAGAGGGATTTAAGCAACTATCTGGATACGCAAGGCGCCCCATCAGGCGCCAATATCGCGCGCAAGTGAAGCTGCTGACTGTTATTTGGCTTGTTTTGGTGCGAAATGCCGCGTGCGTGGGTGGAACGCACAGATACCTGTTCCAAGGCTATATCTGCAGTCAATCTTAAGCTCCTCAACGAACACTAAAGATCCTCACCGCGAACCGCAGCGTGATTGCTTCTGGTTTTTGAGTCGCACTGGAGATGACTTGAGGTTGGGTAGCTAGTGGACTCCAGTGATTTTTTTCAAATGCACATCTAATGTATCCCACTGATAACCACCATTATCAGTGTAGGGCTATAACGGCGTCGAGTGGGCTTTAAATACCGCCTAAGCCTTTCTGTGCGTTTAAAAAGGTGTTTTGATACCATTTATACAGAAATAGTCGACTGTAATATGAGGAAAGCTGATGAATTTAATCGAAAACGACAATTTAAGATGGAAACACTTCACTGGTAGCGATAAGTTCGATTATCCCATCGATTACTCCGCTGCACTGCTTTCAGCAAGGGACGATGGCCATGTTGACCTATTGTATCGCTGGGCACCTAATGCTTATTGCCACTTCCACAAGCATACTGGCCATATTACTTCTACTGTGCTGTCAGGTGAACTCCACGTGATAGATATTAATCTCGAGACCGGTTGCGAAGTTGGTCGACGCATTAGAAAAACTGGTGACTATGCGAGCAAGGGTCCGGGTGACGTCCATATGGAAATGGGTGGACCCGAAGGCGCTCTTGTTCTCTTTAACCTCTTTACCGCGGATGACCAATTGGCTGATACACTAGCAAAAGATGGAGCCGTGATATCTCAATCTACCCTAAGTCAGATACTGGGTGGGCGCAGCGCCCGCTAGGTCCCAAGTGCAAAAACTATTCTGATGAAACCAAACTTTTCAGAAGCTTCTCTAATGTATCCCACTGGTAACTACTTCTATTAGAGTAGGGCTATAGAGGCTCCCGGTAGCGCTTAATCAATGGGGCGCTTTGGTTTAACTAAAGTTTAGAGATGCATCCAGTAACGTAAGGCGCTTGTAATTCTTTAGCGTTCCAGACGGATTAAAATAATTGTAAGGTGTTCGGGGTGTACCTAAGCTGGTTTAGCGCTTCATTTGTGATAAGGGGAATGTTTTGGATATAGGATCTGAACTTAAAGCTTATATGGAAAAAGAAGGGCGTCCAGGAGGGCAGTTAGTCTTATTCGGGCGGACGGTGTCATTACCAGATTTTTTTCAGGGGCTTTTATTCAAACACGATATTCATCATATGATTACCGGGTTTGGTACTGATCTTGTTGGAGAATTAAAACTACTCTGCTGGGAGGTTGGTGCTGGAACACCTTGGTACTATCTAGAAAAGTACACTAAGTTTCCTCTGGTTTTCTTATTCAAGCCTCTCGTTGCGATGACAGCTTTCAAGTTGGGTAAAACTCAACATAGTTTATATGATTTGGAAGATGCGCTTTTAAGAAGCAAGACGTTACTAGAAATAGAGCACTATATTGAATTTGGTCAATTCTCGGCTGACTAACTAATCTAATCTAATGTATACCACTGGTAACACTATTATTGGTATGGGGCTGTAGATGCCCCCGGTGATGCTTTAGAAGCCCACCTTTAGTTGTGGGCTTACTCCGCAAAAAGGAACATTGAGAGGGAAAGATTCTGTTCTTGGGTTAGCGCATGCCTCGCAACTGGTTCATCAGGCCCAGTTGTTTGAGCAACATTAAGGTGGCCAATTGAGTCATTGGGTGACCTTCCCGTAATTCGGTTTCAGCGCGGGTTTTTTCTATGGCGACTAAACTGACGTCAGTCTCTGTGTTTATTGTTGCATTCCGTACATCTTCTCCTAGCAGTGCCGCTTCTCCAAAGCAGTCACCAGCGCCTAATGTGGTGATCAATTTATTCTGCGCTGTCTTGACCGCAACAGAACCAGACTCTATGAAGTACATTTTGTCTGCGTCAGCACCGGCTTTAAAAATTTCGGTACCGCTAGCGATCTCTACTTTTTGCAGGTCATCATAATTTTTAAAAATGAATTCATCTTCAAACACAATACTGGCTTTTGAATCTTTTCTCATGCCATCAAAAATTCTGCCAAGACTATAACGAATGATGGTTCGCGAAAAAACTCCAGCTTTGTTCGCGAAGTTTCGTATTTCTGCGCCTTCAAACACTCTAATTTGTAAATCAGAAAGCACATTGCATTCATATGCAGTCTCAGCCATCGCAATAGACTCCGCAAAGCCTATCGGATCATTTTTTTGAAAAATTTGTCGCCCTGAGCGACCAGTCTTGGGGTCCTTGGGGCCTATAATCATCAGTTCGCCTTGTTCAACGATTATAGCTTGCTCTTTTGGTTTGAAATCAAAATATGCATTAGCACTTACGGTCATTATTTTTGAATATGATTGCAATTGTTCGGTCAACTCTTGTAGGGAGATCATGCTGAAAACTTACCTTTGTTGGGGCTCTGATTGCGGCACCTCTGAGGAAAATTTACGCTATTTGGCCTAAAAAACCAAATTGGCCTAACTATCAATGGACACCATGAATTGGGACTTAAACACTAAATTGGGGGTTAACAAGGTATGGCGTTAAAGCTTTCTAAGTCAGCTTTAATAGCGCTTTTAAATGACTCCAATTGCATCTAGGGCCTATCTCCAGTCACTGAGCCAGCACACTTAACCAGCAGCATACCCATGCCGCCCTAAACCCTACTTTTCAAATCCACCCCTGATGGATACCACTAGTAACTGCTATTATCAGGTTAGGGCTGTAGATCCCCCCGTGGATGCTTTAGGTGAGCCACCTTGGTTGAAGTTTCAAAAATATACCAGATCTATATAAAAGAGCCTGTCCTAGCTGCGTTTTAGAAGGTATTTCGTAGGGGGTGTTCCTGCGTTCCGGCACCATAAGTTAGCAAAAAAGCCTTCTTTGCTTAAGCTTGTATGTCGTAAAGAAAATGTTTTGGACATAGGATCTGACCTCAAAGCTTATTTGGAAAAAAGACGGGTTTCCAGAAGGACAATTAGTCCTATTTGGGCGGACGGTGTCATTACCAAATTTTTTCAGGGGTTTTTCTCACCGATTTTGTTGGAGAACTAAAACTTCTCTGCTGGGAGGTTAGTGCTGGAACACCTTGGTACTATCTAGAAAAGTACACTAGGTTTCCTCTAGTTTTCTTATTCAAGTCTTTCGTTGCGATGACAGCTTTCAAGTTGGGTCAAACCCAACCCAGCTCAATTGATTCGGAAGATGAGTTGTCAAGAAGCAAGACGTCACTAGGAGTAGAGCACTATATTGAATTTTGTCAGTTCTCGAATAACTGACAAAGCCAATCTAATGTGCATTTTCAAGCTATAGCTAAGCCCTCAGATGCTGCCGTTCTTCCTTTTACGAAGAAATACTTCGCAAGTTTGCTCTGGTTGGCTTATGCATGTCCTAGTTTGGGCTTGGGCGCGCCGTTAGAACAGCTAACGCATTCGTGTGAGGTGATGTAATGTGGTCATATCTGGCAATGTTTAGGTAGTCAATGTTTTTGCAAATCTGCAATAATTTTTAAGATCCGGGAGCTCCCATGAATAAACGGCATGACGATCAAAAAGATGAATCACTGTTTTTTAAAGCTATAGAAAAACTGTTGGAAAGGAATTCTTTGAATAGAAGGCTTCATTGGACGACGATCGCCAGTGAAAAAGCCCTCTTAGCCGTCATTGGTATTCTTACTTTGGTCGCATGTGTGCAGTCCATAGCGGAAATGTACTCCAGATGGTACGTGGGTCTCCCTGATTTATTCCTTTTGTTCATCTACGCAGAGATTATTGGGATGATAGGGGCTTTTTATTCCACAAGTCGAATTCCAGTAACTTTACCGATTATTATTGCCGTGACGGCACTATGCCGCCTTATTGTTATGCAGAGCAAAGAAACCGAGGCCATGGTTTTACTTGCGGAAGCCGGCGCGGTCCTGGTTTTGAGTGCTGCTGCATATATTATGAGTCTCAAAGATAAGGCTAGCCTAGAGAAATTAAGAGATCATGAGCAAGATCGCAAAAGTGATGATGTGGGGAAAAATTAGACGGCTAGTTACGCTCGGTTGTTATTTGAGTATTACAGGGCTTCCTGATTTAAGGCTCCAAATCTCGGTTCTATCGTTGGTCAACATGTAAAGATGCGGCCATCTTTAGAATCCCTCTCTCTCTAGTTAATACTCATCATTGCGTCGCCGCTACCGTCGTCTCCGAAATAAATTCATGCAGCGAGCAGGGCAGCAGTTAGTTTTGCTATCTACTTTTACAAATCCACCTTTCATGTAGGCCACTGGCAACTACCAACATTAGTGTAGAGCTACAGCTGCCGCCGGTGTTCTTTAGGGGGGGCACGCTTGGTTATTTGCTAAGGCAGCTAAACTTAATTCGCAGCAGCTTAGGTAGGGTTTATTATGGTTGCACTAATAACTAACCAAGTAGTAACCAGAAAATACCAGCACATAGCCGCATGCGTAAAAGTAAAAAAGCCATTTAGGTGGCATTTATTTTCTCCTCAAACTTTCAGATTAGTATCAACCGATAGTTAATGGTTCGCAATGACCAAAGCTGAGATGAGTAAATCGCAGGCACGAACCAAGCGGTAACTGGGTAGTGGTAAGTCGTAAGTGGCTTTCAGCGAGGTCTATGGCGGTACATAAAGTGCCACATATTTTCGTTTACAGATAAATAAAAACTCTAACTTTATGACATAAATTAAATTGTTAATAACTATTGCCGGGAGAGTTAGGAGTCCTATTGGTAAATGTATCTTGATAAAAACAGCTAAATAAAAGGATTTTCTGAGTTCGTAGTTCTTGGATATCCGAGTGTGTACCTAACTAAAAATCTAGATTTCACCCTCCATTAATTCGCTCGTTAACGGCACTAGTTTATTTTTGATCCTTGTGTACTTCGACAACTAACTGGAACTATAACCCCCAAACTTAAACGACGTTCATCATTAGTCGTACTTGACCGATCTTCAAAACATATGGCTTATTCAGTGATGGTTGACCATAAAATTAGGAAAGTTAGTTGGAGTTCGGTGTTATAGAGGTTCTGGGGCGGGAAATGCAATTGGATGGGGTGAGGTTTAGAGAGTAGAGGTTGCAGTGTTTGGGTTTGTATGGGCCTCTGTGCGCGTTTAAGGAGGTGTGCTACTCCTGCCTTCGCTGTAACCCTTCAATTTGCTGCTGTATGCATCTGGCAGCCTAGAGAGGGAGCCGCCAGAAAGCTGGCAGCTCATCTTATAAAAAAATAGCATTATGAATCGCTTGTCGGTCTATGTTGCACACGGCCCATCCAAACCGAAGGTTCATCGCATTGAGCATAAAGACCCTTATATTCGCGTGTCGCAGTCATAGCCTGCGGTTTCGCCCTTCTGACTAACCCTTCAGTATAAGAAGTTATGTCTGGGTAGCTGACTAAATGCCTAAAAACGTTAGGCTCGCCGCCTGCGAAACTCTCACCGATAAATGGCAAACCCACTTTCCCCTAAAACCACCTCTAATTTGTACCACTGGTAACTACTTTTGTAAGTGTAAAGCTACAGGTGCCCCCTGGCGGTCTTTAGAAGAGCCACCTTTTTCTATTTGCTAACGCGACGCATACATTCACTCCACGTAGCTCTCATCTTTAAGGCCTTAGCATGGAGGTCCATATAAAAGGAAATAGATTGTGAAAAAATTTAAACTCGCTCTTATCACTGCAATGGCTATGTGCAGCTCACTGGCTTTCAGTACGGTGGCATTCGCTGGTCATCACGAAGAAGGTGAAATGCTGCCGGCAACCGTTGTTGATATAGCTGTAGCTGCCGAAGCAACTTCCACACTTGTAGCTGCGGTAAAAGCTGCAGGGCTAGTTGACGTTCTTTCTGGCGAAGGTCCGTTTACAGTTTTAGCGCCTACAAATGCAGCCTTCGCTAAGTTACCAGAGGGTGCGTTAGAAGGATTGTTGGCCGACCCCGAAGCTTTAGCTGGTGTTCTGAAAGCCCACGTCGTTGCAGGTAAAGTTATGGCCGCAGCCGTCTTGGCCGCAGACAAAGTTGAAACGCTAAATGGAACTTATGCTGTTGTAGTGGCAGACGGCCAGGTTTCTATTGCTGGCGCTAACGTCATAGCTACGGATTTGATGGCTTCCAATGGTGTTGTACATCTTATAGACACGGTAATTTTGCCAGAGTAAAACAAAGAAATTTTTCTGCTAGTAATGAACCCTGCTTGAGCGATCAATTGGGGTTTTTTCTGAAGACAGTTTTTGGGCTGTGCCGCTAAGACTGATCATCGCGGGTGGTTTAACTGCCCAAGCAGAATACGAAGCGATTATCGATAAAGACATAACGCTTCCGAGTAGGAGGGCAAGGGTTCAGGCGAGCTCTAGATGCTCAGTTACTCTGAGGCAGTAAACGATTAGCTAGTGAGCAGGATGCGCCCTAGTGACAAAGACAAAATCAGACATCATTGGAATAACATTATGAATAAGCCAACTTTTTTTAGATCTTCGGTAATGAGTATTGTGCATTTGTGGAGAAGCGTAATGGATGTGAAATTCAACCCGCTCAAGTACGTGGCAGACCCAAGTCTGCAGTCCTACTTTATGTTAGTACTGTTCACCATTTGGAGTGTGGCCTTTGGATTTATTGCGACCTATCACCTCGGATGGTTGGGATACAGCACGGTAACAAGCGTGGTAGTGCACTTGACGGTCTTGATTCCAATTCTGGTGACCAATGCGGTATTTGTTGACGCTGAAAGAGATGGAGAGCAATGGCTAAAGGAGTGGAACGAAGAGCGAAGCAGATACCGAGTGTTTACGAATAGATTAAAAGCGAAGAATCTCGTGCGTTGGAATCAAAACTCAGAGGCTTAGAGTAAAAACGCTGCAGAGCTAACAAGCGCGGTTCAATGGGATGATGCTAGGTTGCAGACGATGCTGCTGCTCTCCAGACGCAACAAGGTGTGCGTCAAAACAGCCAATGGTAAGTGGCGCGCTCATACCTGTTCGCTTGTCGTTGAGCGAGGTACTAGGACAAATTTTCTATTAGACCTGCAATGAGCGCTTAGTATCTTTACGCCGCTGACTGCGTAAAGGGGCTTTGGCAAGGCTGAGTCTTTGCGGGTTGCAGAGGGCGGTCGACGCTGATTCAAATCAGCCCCGGGCGTTTCGTGAACATTTTTAATCGAAAGCAGATACTTGTCGTCTTTATCTAGGATTCAGGATTCAGGACTCAGGATTCAGGGTTCAGGGTTCAGGGTTCAGGCGGAGGGTGTTGGTTAGCAGTTTAGTTTCGCGCCCAATGCTTAAGACCCAAGTCTTTGGGTTCGTGGCCATCGGTCAAGGTAAACCTGCAACAGTTCTATCAAAGTGCCATCAGGGTCTCTGCAAACGGCAACTTCTGCCATTCTTTCAATGCATTCAGACGGCGGTGTTAGAAACTCAACTCCATTAGCCGCCAGTTGGTGGTACTCCGCGTTTAAGTCCTCCGTTGCCAAACAAAGGCGCACAATCCCACGATCTTGGTTGCGCAGTGGAAGGCGTGGGTCTGAAGAGGAAAGCTCTGTCAGATCAAGCTTGGGTAAACCTTTGCCTAATTGCATGATGCATGCTCTACCTTTAGTACCCTGTGGAACTGCCAGTGCCTGCTCAGTGTTTTCAGGCATTGCTCTTGCCTCTTTAGCTTCAAGGCCCAAATAGGGGATGTCGGGTCTAAACAACTCAAAACCTAACTTTTCGTAAAAGGAGGTTGAAAGATCGAGGTTGGCTACATTGATGTTGATATGGCCCCATCTAAAGCGTTGACTCATTTGTTACCTTTAATGTTGAACATCGTAAATTATGCGTTTGGCTTTCAAGAGATACTTGCGACTATTAATAGCACTAAACCATATGCTGGAACGCTTTACGACAGCAACCTCGGGATCGCTCAAGGCTGCCACTCTTGTTAACCGTGGTGTTCGGATCTGCGCAAAAATGCATTTGAAGTGCGCAGTAATCGCGCTTTGAAAAGATTTTCAACGTATGCGCGCTTGAGTATTGGCGTTATCCATTCATTGTTTAGTGTTTGTCAGAGTCTGGCAAAGGAATAAAAGTATCGATCCCGCTGTATGCCTTTGGCGGCTTTCAATCGAGCCTCAATACAAGACAGCGTGCTTTACGGGTAGCGGCAGAGTTTTGAGGGCCTTCGAAGGGGGCGGTGATAGGTCTGAGGAAAGGTGGAACGAGCGGCGCCAGAGACCTAGGCCGCTCTGTTTTGCTTTTAATCGGTGAGCGAGGGGCGAACGTAGCCAACTTTTGTTGTTTTGAAGTGCTTAAGCGGAAACCCTAGCTCGGAAATGTTGGAGAGAACAGCGTCACTGACATTACCGTAAATCTCGACAGCAAAACCTTCGCCAAATTCAGCGTGCTTCCCAACGTATTCCAGAACTGGCTCGTTAGCAGTGTGCATCAAGAATGCATCGCTATCCTTGTAGACTTCAGTCCATGTAAATGCCAATGGATCGTTCGGGTCAGCGTCAAAGTTGTGAAATAACATGCCCGGTTCAGTTTTCTCTACGGCATTATCAACCGCGTCTGCTATTTCCAAGTATTGACTTACCATTCCTGCTTTAACTTGTACTCTGGCGATCAAAACGAAAGGGTTGGTGCCCGATGCTTCGTTGGCCTCTGAATTTGCGTGATGGCCGGCGTAGGAAACCGTCGAAATAAGCGTTGCCAGAAGAATAGTGATGAGTTTCATATTAGATGACTTTCGAATTACGGAGCATGAAGATACCAAGATGCTGTGGGCATCGCGCAGGTCAGAAAGTTGGACATAACAAAGAAAGGCAGAAGAAAGATAGACATAAGGTGGTGCCCAATGGGTTCAAGGCAGTCAATGTCTGGTCGAATCGCAAGCAAATTCTTTGCACAACAGAGCTTTCGAACGCTCACAAGCAGGGAGGCATTGTTATGGGTCTATATGCAGGGTTGTCTAGGTTTTTGACAACTTTGATAGGTAAAGTTGTTCTTGCAGCAGCATAGCAATATGGATGTTTCTCCATTAAGTGGATTAAAATGCGCAAAAATAAAAATAAAAATAAAAATCAAAAGATCTTGGGGAGCATTACGCATGAGCGCAATCTTGCATTTAGCCATTCCGGCTGGTGACCTCGCTACGACCGAAAACTTTTATGTGAACGTCTTAGGGTGTAAGACCGGTAATCGTGAAGAGGGGCGTTGGGTGGATATAGACTTTTGGGGTAACGAGTTGACGCTACACCAAAGTATCGAGCAGCTTCCGTCGGTAAGGCACGATGTTGATATGGGCAATGTCGCGGTTCCTCATTTTGGTGCGCACCTGTCTGAAGATGATTTTCAGCTGCTCAAAAATCGTTTAGAGGCCTCCGAATTTGAATACTTAGACAAACCGTATCGAAGGTTTATTGGCACAAAGTATGAACAGGAAACGCTATTTGTTGTTGACCCAAATGGGAATATTCTTGAAATGAAAACAATGGTTAATCCAGAAATTCTCTTTGAAGTAGAGTAGCGGATAGAGATCAGAGAAAAGTCTAGCTCAAGGCACCAAAATCGCCCCGGTTTGGTGCTTTGTTCTCTCGGAAATTTTGCCGCCTACTCAGCTTTTACTCACTTTCGCGGCGCCCCGCACGCCGTCACTCAGTATCCCAACGCGCTAGTGCACCGGTGCGTGCCCTGTTCTCCTAAACGGCATAAGATTTACTTCCTCTTTCAACGCAAGCTTCGCATATATCGGTGTCAAGACTTGGTGAAACAGCGCTTTAGTTGTAAGTTTCATCGAAGATGATAGCTTAGCGTGTAACAAACGAGACGTGGCACGCCTGTGTCAAAAGCCAGACAAATGAGTATGAGTGCAAGTTATGAGTAAATATACGTTAAGCGTGAATGGTGAGAATCTAGAAGTTGATGTTGTCCCTGATATGCCGTTGTTATGGGTTTTGCGCGACAAGCTCAAACTCACTGGCACCAAATTTGGTTGTGGCATTGCGCAATGTGGTTCCTGCACTGTACATATTGACGGCGTAGCGGTGCGCTCCTGCGTGCTACCTGTTTCCGCAGTGTCAGGTCCAGTCACAACCATAGAAGGCCTCGCTCCAGGGGATGATTTACATCCATTGCAATCTGCTTGGATAGAACACGATGTGCCCCAGTGTGGTTACTGCCAAGCGGGGCAAATCATGAGCGCCGCGGCGTTGCTGTCGAACAATAGTCAACCCTCAGATGACGATATTGATCAGGCCTTGGCGGGAAACTATTGCCGCTGCGGTACTTACGTCCGAATTCGCAAAGCAGTGCACACCGCTGCTTCCTTTTACAATGCAGACAAGAGGAACGGATAAATGAACAGCAAAAAAATCAGTCGCCGGAATTTATTTAAAGTCTCCGCTATTGCTGGCGGTGGACTAATGCTTAAGCTCAGCTTGCCTGCTAACGCACTGGAAGACGGCGCAACAACTTTGGTGAAGTCTTCAGAGCTGAACTTTTATGTGAAAATTGCATCGGATGGTCAAATCACCATCTATGCGCCTAACCCTGAGATGGGTCAGGGCATTAAGACAACGCTACCAATGATTATCGCGGAAGAAATGGGTGCTAACTGGGATGATGTTGAGGTTGTTCTTGCGCCTATCGATCCTGCTAAGTTCGGTCTGCAGGGGTCTGGTGGTTCCATGTCGGTAACCCGAAATTTTGATGCTATGCGCCGCATGGGTGCATCCGCGCGAGAGATGCTAATTGGTGCAGCTTCCCAGTTAATGGAAGTCGAGCGACGTGATCTGAAAGCTGAGTCAAGTCAGGTCATTCACGGCTCCGGTCGCAGCATGACCTTTGGTCAATTGGCGTCAGTGGCGGCCCAGCAGCCGGTGCCTGTCCCTGAACAACTGTCTTTCAAAGACCCTCGCTCTTATTCAATTATCGGCACCTCCGTGGGCAGTGTGGACAACTTAGTCATTGCCACCGGTCTGTCCAAGTTTGGTATTGATGTAGATGTGCCTGGCATGAAGTTTGCCAGCTATACCCGGTGTCCTAGACCAGGTGGTAAAGCAATTAGTTTTAACCGGGCAGAAATAAAGGCGCTGCCGGGTGTGGTTGATGCATTTATTCTGCAACCAGATGCGCGCTCGGGTAAAGCATCTATGGCTTTCTTGGAGGGCCTAGCTGAACTGCAGGGCGGTGTTGCTATTGTTGGTGATGACACTTGGTCCGTGTTTGCAGCCAAGGCAAAGCTCAAAGTTAACTGGGACGAAAGCGCAGCATCTGCAGATCAATGGTCAAAGATGGTCACTGACGCTCGAGCAATAGCAGCAAAGGGCGGCGGCGAAGTTAAATTGGTAGGCGCTTCAGTGCCTGAAGCTTTGTCGGATAGCAACAATCGTACCATAGAGGGGTTTTACGAATTCCCCTATGTTGCCCATGTCTGTATGGAACCCATGAACTGTACCGTTGATTTCCGCAAAGGCACTGCTGGTAAACCGGCTTCCATGGAAATATGGTTAGGTAGTCAGTTTCCGAATCAAGTAAAGGAAATTGCTGAAAATATGCTGGGCGTTAAGCAAGAAAACGTCAAAGTTCATGGCCTGCGTATGGGCGGCGGCTTTGGTCGGCGGGCAGTTCACGACTTTGCCGCGGAAGCGATGGCGATATCTCATAAAAGCGGTTTGCCGGTAAAACTCACCTGGACTCGCACAGACGACATTCATAACGACTATTTTAGAGTGGGTGGATTCGAAAATATGAAGGGTGCCGTTAGTCCTGACGGTAAGTTAGCTGCATGGGACCAGCACTACATTGGCTTTGCAGATAGCGGTAAGCCAGTGATTGGTTCTGGTTTGCGCGGTAATGAATTACCTATGGTTGCATTTGATAATGCCAGTGTCAGGCAGTCTATGATGCCGGTAGCAACCGCATGTGGCGCATGGCGTGCGCCGGGGTCGAATACCAACGCTTTTGTAGAGCAGAGCTTTATACATGAGCTGGCCAATTTGGCCGAGCGTGACCACGTAGAATTTTTGACAGAACTCATGGGGTCGCGACGTTGGATCGACGAGGGCAATATTTCCGCACTCAACACAGGGCGCGCAATAGATGTGATCAAGTTGGCTGCTGAAAAAGCCGGTTGGGGTAGAAAAATGCCAGAAGGCACTGGCTTAGGTCTGGCATTTTACTTCTGCCATGCAGCACACGTGGCTGAAGTTGCTGAAGTGTCAGTAGATGCGGACAAAAATTACCGCGTTAAACGCGTCACCGTTGCAGTGGATGTTGGACCAATCATTAATATGAGCGGTGCAATTAACCAAGTGCAAGGCTCCATAGTAGATGGACTAAGCACCATGGCCTTGCAAGAAATCACAATGCAAAATGGTCGTATTGAGCAAGACAACTTCCATCAATATCCAGTAATGCGCATTGCTTCAACGCCGGAAATCGACGTGCATTTTATTCAAAGTGACAACAAGCCAACAGGGTTAGGCGAGCCAGCATTGCCGCCGCTAGCGCCAGCTGTGACCAATGCAATTTTTGCGGCCACTGGCGAGCGTATCCGCTCTATGCCGCTGAGTAATGCTGGGTTCAAGCTTGTTTAAAGTACATTTACGTTGATCTAGGCAGGGGTTGGCCAGGCATTGAGCGTGTTTTAGTGCCGCCCTGGCCGGCTTCGGCTGGACGACTGTCTACGTGTAAGTTTAATTTGTATTAGTTTTCGCAGTCAGAACGACGCTTCGCGTGTAAACACGAACCGCCTCTTGGTTTAAACAGGGTGCTTACTGACGTTAGGCAACTATGCCGCGCTCGGTCATTGTTTGAATGCGCTCCGCAGAAAATTCAAAATCACGCAAAACCTCGGCGGTATGTTCACCATGATCAGGGCTAGGTCGCGAAGGCTCTAAGCGTTGTCCGCCAAAGCGGGCAGGAGATTTGATGATGCGCATTTTACCCATGATGGGGTGATCAAGAATGCCAACCGTGTCGTTAGCCGCCAACTGCTCTTGGGCTAATACTTCATCTTTATCCAGGCTCCTGGCGCAGGGCACATCGGCAGCTTGGAGTTTTTGCAAAATCTCGTCGGTAGTAAATTGCAAATACGCTTCGGCAACGAGACCTTTAAATTCATTTAGGTTAGTGACCATTTTTTCAAAGGAGTTGAAGCGTTCATCTACTAGCAGGTGTTCTATGCCTAGCGCTATCAACCCCCGCATTTGCATCTCGTCAGTAGCTGCTGACACGGTTATAGCACCATCTTTTGTTGGCGACAGTTCGTAGAGCAAGTCGATTAACAACGGGCCCGGTTCGTGATCGGGGTCAAGCAACGTATGGTTTTGAAAGCCATCTGGAAAAACAAAAAACAAGCTGGAGTCGAGCATAGACAGGTCAATATGCTGGCCTTGTCCCGTTTTTTCGCGCACGTAGAGTGCGCAGGTTACCGCCTGACAGGCGGTGTAAGCGGTAATTTTGTCGCAGATCAAGGTTCTAAAAAATGCCGGTTCGTTATTTCTGCCCTGGGTTGCGGTGAGTCCAGCTTGAGCTTGAATGATAGGGTCATATGCGGGTGCGCCGCCTAACGGCCCCTCTTTGCCGAAGCCTGATATCGCTGCATAAATTAGTTTGGGCTGCAAAGCGCGAAGGGAGGCGCTGCCTAAATTCAACTTATCCATAACGCCGGGTCTAAAGTTATGAATAAATATGTCTACTTGAGGGATCATCTCGCGAATAAGCGCTTGGCCGTCTTCCTCTTTGAGATTGACGCGAATGGACTGCTTGCCTCTGTTGCAGTTGGCAAACAGCGATGAGATTCCACCTTTGTTGGCGCCAATGTATCTCATTGGGTCACCCACATTCATCGGTTCTACTTTAATCACCCTAGCGCCCTGTTCAGCCATCATCATGGCCGCAAAAGACGCGGTAATCATTGTTGAAAATTCTAGTACGGTAATACCTTCTAACGGCTTCACTTAATTCTCCCCTGTTTCACAAATTCGGGCGTAAGCTGAAATTATTCCCCAAGTGCCCTGCTTTTGCTTATTAAACGTTCTAATAATGTTGTGTTGATTTCTATCTTAGATCGCCGTAGGACACAAGTCTGGGCCTGTTTAAAACACAAAGCTTTATATTGGTCGATAGATTAGGATGGCGGATTGTCTTTTTTGCAGTGATCTATGAATCCAACCACACCTAATCAACCGCCGCGCTCATGGGCAAAGCTTGGATGGATCACTGTTCTCCTGATTGCAATGGCAGCAGCGGTTGGCCAAGCCTTTGGCCGGTTTGGTTACGGCGTGCTATTACCAGCAGTACGAGATGATTTAGGTATCAGCAACACGCTAGCCGGTCTTGTTGGCGCTGCCAATGTAGGCGCCTATTTACTGGGTACGTTGGTTGTGGCTTGGGCCACCAGTCGCTATTTACTGATCAATGTTATGCGTGTGGGACTTGCCTTCGCGACATTTGGTTTGCTTATAGCGAGCTTGGCTGGCTCTCCATGGGTGTTGGCTGCGGGTTTATTTGTGGCGGGCATTGGCGGTGCATTTCTATGGATTCCTGCACCGGTGATTGCGGCGGATGCCTTGCCAGCGCATAGACGACCGCTTGCTGTTGGTATGATGAGTTCGGGCATTGGCGTGGGCGTGATGTTCGTGAGCATTTTGAGCGGCATTTTACGACCAATAGAAGGTGACAGCGCCTGGTCTAGTGTTTACGAAATCCAGTTCTTCATTGGTGTTGGGGTGTTAGTAGCGGTTTTGCTATTAGTGCGTCACCAGCAAGCCGCGCCGTCTGGTGGTGCGGGCTTCGGCGGATTCACCGCGCTACAACGGATGCCTGGTTGGCTGCCGCACATCATTGCCTATTCCACGTTCGGTTTTATGTATTTACTTATTCTTGGTTTCTTAACGACAAGGTTGGAAGACGACAGCATTTGGAGTTCAGTGGATGCAGCGTTTGCATTTACGTTGGTGGGATTCACAATGATTTTGGGTGGACCAACCTTTGTCACCATTGCGCAGCGTATCGGTGTTCGTCTGACCTTGGCTCTGGCCTTTGCGCTATGGCCATTTTTTGTCGGCGTGATACTCACTGGTTACGAACTGCCGGTGTTGGCAGCGTGTGTCGGTATTGGCTTTCTGTTTGGCGCAATACCCACGCTGATGACGCTTTATGTTGTGGAAAATACGACCGCTCAAGATTATGGTCCGAGCTTTGCCGCAGCCACGCTCGCATTTGGAATCGCGCAAACTATTTCTCCGCCCATTGGTGGTTTTATTGCGGACCTTACGGGTTCCTTTACTTTTGTGTTTCTGCTGGCGGCGTTCATGAGTATTATTGGTTTGTTTGCTGCGTTGCGGTTGCCGCGACATGACGCCCAATAGCGCTCTAGCGCTCAAGCGATTGGTGGGGACTCTAAAGCACAAGCACAAGAACAAGAATAAAATCTAGCAAGCATTGCATGAACTATTAGGAAATAATAAGAGCAATAATAAAAATAAACCTAAATGTGATGTATACGACGCTTCTCTCACTTACGTTATCTTTTGCAATGGCGAGCCATGCTGAAGAACCAACAGCACCACACACCTCTGCGGAATGGCAAATCTGGGCCTACACTACCGCCGCGCCCTTATTCATTGGTGACGCTGCAAGAGTCTTAGATGCAAATAATGAAGTGTTTCGCGAAGGCAACAACGGCTGGCCCAGCGCTCACCAAGCAATGCCGGCCTCTAATTTTGAATTAATTAACATTTAGTACTTGGAGAAATATATGACAAAAGGTGGATGTTTGTGTGGCGAAGTGCGTTATTCCATTGCAGGCGACCCAGTGGCGCAGCTTTTTTGTTATTGCACTGATTGCGTCAAAGTAAGCGGGGCAGCGGGTTATGCCGCCTATGTTGTTCAGCGAGGGGATCTCTCGATCGATCAGGGGGTGCCAACTTCGTACACTGTTGAAGCCAGATCAGGCCGAAAAAATACACGCAATTTTTGCCCTAGCTGCGGCACTAGATTGTGGGCTGATTTAGACACAGGCGTAGCCAGCGTCTCGGGTGGCTCTCTCGATCACCCGGAGGTGTTCCAGCCAACTATGATTCACTGCGAAAATGACGCGCCAGCTTGGGCAAGTATTCCCGTTGAGCTAGCCTCGCTGCCTGAAAGCTAAAGTGCGCTTGGGTTTTCACTAAATAGGTAAGCGTCATACGAATAGCGAATTGCAAACTATGAAATTCAAACTATGAAGTTCAAAAAGTTTAAAGTAAGTACGTTCAAATAATAAGAAGAAAGGATCTGAAATGAAAAAAACAATTGCACTAGTTCTCATGCTAGTTTCTACAACAGTTTTTGCAGGCCACCATGCTGAAAGTGAAATGTCGGCTAACGTCGTCATAGCAAAGTTGGGTTATGACGCTTTTGCCTCTGGCGATATGGAAGCCTGGAAAGGCACCCAAGCCGATGATGTGGTTTGGACTATTCAGGTGGGCTTACCCTATGCGGGAACTTATACAGGCGCAGATGCAGTGATTGAGGGTGTTTTTGCTCCTATTGGTGAAATGTGGCCTAACTTCAAAGTAGAGCCTATTCACTATTATGAGTCTGGTGATACCGTGTTTGTGCATATCAAAATGACCGCCGAGGGCTTAGACACCGAGTCCATTCACATGGTGACTATTAAGAATGGCAAGTACGCGAGTTTTCAGCCGTTTGAAGATTCAGCGGCGATGATGAAAGCTGCCAAGTAGCTAGAACCCTCTCCAGAGGGAGGGTTCAGTTTTGAATCTGCCCTCTCGCAGCATTTCTTGCCGCTTTGAACCTTTCTTTTCTAGCGTGCCGTTCTAGAACTTCTTACCAGAACCGCTAGCCTTCCCACTAAAAAAAGAATTTAGTACTGTTGACGTCGACACGCGGTATTAGCGTACAGTTGGTGTGCTCGCTAGTGAGTACTAAGAATAATAAATATTCGTAATCAAGGGGATTTATCATGAAATTGTTACCGAATACATTGCTCGTATTTGCGGTTGCGCTTTTGTTTGGCTGCGGCCAGTCCAGTGAAATCACAGCAGAAGCATCAGCGGAGGCAATAGCAGAAAAAACAGCAGAGATGGCCACTTCAAACAATGATCTTGCGACCCGCGCCGGAGCACCTCTGTTTGACAATATGGGTACTTTTGCTATGCCTATTACAACGGTGGATGCAGATGCGCAAAAGTATTTCAATCAAGGCATGGTCTTGGCCTTTGCTTTTAACCACGCCGAATCTATCCGCAGTTTTAAAGCGGCGCAAACTTTAGATCCCAGTTGTGCAATGTGTTTTTGGGGTGAGGCTCTGGCTACTGGGCCAAACATTAATGTCACTAGCAAAGGCAAAGTGATCATGTCTGCCCAAGAGCGCCAGAATGCTTTTGCCGCCCTTCAGAAAGCGATAGCACTTAGCGGTGGCGTCAGCCAGCAAGAACAGGGCTATATTAAGGCGTTGTCTGCCCGTTATAACGGAGACGTGGATAGTCCGCGTGAACCCCTCGATCTAGCTTGGGCAGAAGCTATGGGCGACTTGGCTGCGCAATACCCAGATGATATGAATGCCGCATCTATCTATGCCGAAGCGCTTATGAACACAATGCCATGGAATTACTGGTCCGACGATGGCATAGCGAAGCCTGAAACCTCGGCGGTTATTGCCAGCTTAGAAAAGGTCATGGAAGCTGAGCCTGATCATCCTTTAGCTTTGCACCTGTATATTCACGCGTTAGAGGCGTCGTCTGATCCTAATCGTGCTGAAGCGGCTGCTGACCGGTTACTCAACCTTGTGCCTGGTGCCGGGCACTTAGTGCACATGCCCTCACACATCTTTTTTCGTATAGGTCGATACAGCGATGCGGCGCAGGCGAACTTGAGAGCGGCAGAAGTGGATGAGGCTTACATTGCAGCATGTAACGCGCAGGGTTTTTATCCTGCTCTATACTATCCTCATAATATCCACTTTCTTTGGTCGGCTTCCACCATGCAAGGGCAGAGTGCTCTGAGCATCGAAAGTGCCCGTCGTGTAGTAGAAAACGTGCGCGTTGAGCAGGTTAAGGCATTTCCTACCATCGAGTTTTTCCGCACCGTGCCTTTGCTGTCCTTAGTGCGCTTTGCCAAGTGGGATGACATTCTTGCGGAACCGCAGCCTCACGAAGGGTTTATGTTTGCGCGATCTGTTTGGCATTATGCGCGTGGTGTCGCTTATGCGGCTAAAGGGCTGTCTGAGGCGGCCAATGCGGAGCTGGCGATGTTGGAGCCGCTGAAAGATGATGTATCTGTGCGCTTTCTAGACAGTCGAGATTATCCGGGCTCTGCGTTGGTAGGTATTGCTATTCATTTGTTGCACGGCGAAATTGCTTATCGTGGCGGTGAGTTTGATCAGGCGGTTAGTCATTTTGAACAAGCAGTGGCCGCTCAAGATCTGCTGCCTTATACGGAGCCACCGTTTTGGTACTACCCAACAAGGCAGTCGTTAGGCGCGGCGCTTGCTGCTGGCGGCAAGCATGCTGAAGCCGAAGCGGTGTTTAGAAAAGATCTTAAGCAATATCCACACAATGGCTGGTCCATGTTTGGTTTGGCCCAGAGCTTAACGGCCCAGGGTAAGATCGAGGAAGCAGCCAAGGCGAAAATGCATTTCGAAACCATTTGGCAGTTCGCAGATGTTGAGTTGACCGCCTCGATTCTGTAAGGGTGAGTATCATTTCGCAACATCAAGCTGAAGCCAAAAACTAAAATAAAAAGACCCGCAATTGCGGGTCTTTTTTGTGGCTGCGTATATATAACGGTATTTATAAGGCGGCCATTAACTAAATAGCTTTTAGTAGGCGCTCTGGCCGCCGCCCTAAAAACCGACGTAGCTAACGAAGTCTTCACTCTCCTCACGATCGGCCCGCACAGAATTTGCCGCAAAGCTGTCGTCTGGATAACCCATGGCGATGCAGGTCATGATGACTTGATCATCGGGAATGCTCGCCACTTCGCGCACGATGTCCGAACGCATAATGCCTTGGCCATTGACCACTGAGCCTAGGCCTTTGTCCCAAGCTGCCAGTACGATGCCGTAGCATAGCGCACCTAAATCAAAGCGCGCTTCTGCGCCTGAATCCAGTGCTTTGTCGTAGGTTAAGACCAGTGAAACCGGAGCGTCGAACTGTCTGAAACCACGCATTACCCAATCTTGGCGCATAACTTTGTCTTCACGCTCTATACCCATAGCGGCAAATAGCTTCTTTGCAATAGCCACTTGGCGAAAGCGGTGATCGCCCTCGTACTCGCCGTGAGAGGGGATATCTCGCTTAGGTTTGCCACCCTCGCTCATAACTTTCATATTTTTAGATCTAACCTCATCTAGTGCTTCGCCGGTTAATACGTGAACATGCCAAGGTTGTGTGTTCATGGACGAAGGCGCGCGTTTAGCGACGTTTATAATCTCTTGTATAAGCGCTTTGGGCACAGTGTCCTTTTTGTATCCGCGAACACTCTTACGGCTCATCACTAATTGCTCGAATTCCACTGCCTTCTCCTTTCTAGTTGTCGTTGGCATAACTTCGCGGCTGAAGCGCTAGCTAAATATTCAACCGCATTACAAAGCGCACTCTCGTCTCAGTGTTGTTAATGTACTTAATTAATGGTTGCCATTATAATAACCGATACCAAGGATCTAGGGTAGAGGGTAGAGGGTAGAGGGTAGAGGGTAGAGGGCAGAGGGCAGGGGTTAGAGGATGAGGCTAAAGGTTTTTGAGTAAGCTCGGAGTTTCCGCGGATTGTTGTTCCTTAGTTTGCTTAAACGTTCGTTAGCTCGGCCCAAGTTAATTCAACATTGCCAGAATCTGCGGCAATAAATGCGGTCATGCCGGTAATTGTGACGCTCAGCGAAAGTGTCCTTTCTACTAGTCCTGCAAGTTCGGCAATTTGCTCCCACTGAAATTGGTAAACTTGCGCGCCGCAGCTTTCAATTTCGTTTTGAGCCTGAGACCACCAAACGTTGGCCTTAGTATTGAAGCAGTAGACTTTTACTTGTCTGGCAATAGTGCTTGCCTTGCGAACGCGCTCGGCGTTGGGTTCACCCACTTCAATCCAACTGAGGGTTATGCCGTCTAGGCTGCGTTGCACTAAATCTGGCTCTTCGGTGTTACTTAGCCCCGTGGTGAACTCTAAGCCTTCGCTAAGGTTCAGGCAGTAGGCCATGAGGCGAACCATCATGCGTTCTATGGTTTCAGAAGGATGCTGGGCAACAGTGAGGTTGAGATTTTCGTAGCGTCCCTCATCAATGTCGGACAGGGCGATATCGAATTTGTAGATTGTAGGCTTGAGAGCCATAGTTTTATTCCCCAAAGCCTTTCAGTAGCAAAAGTCTTTTATTGTAAAAATTTTGCGTCAGTCTACTCACTTGGATTAGAGATAGCATGAAGTTCTGGATTTCGCTCCAAAGGTAGGTTTTTTGATGTTTAGTGACGGACATTGGCGGTGACATTTAGTGTGGTTGTGGCTTCGCTTCGCTGATACAGTCCAGTTGGTTCATCTAACGCTTATTTTGTAGGAGCTGTCACATGGGTAAGATCAATTTAATGATTTTGAGCGCACTATTGTTCAGCGGTTGCGCGGAATATTTGCCAATTTCCGGTGGTCAAATAAAGGGTGTTGTCACGCCCGCGCCAGAGCAATGGGGCGCCGTGGCTGATGACAAGATAATTCAGTTTGAGACAAATGCAGGTCAAGCCTACTCGGTTAACTTATGGGTTGTAGAGGTGTCTGGAAGCCTGCACGTTTTTGCTGGAGACAAACGGGCAAACTGGGTTGAGGACATTGAGCAAAATCCAAAGGTTCGGTTGCGCGCCGAAACTTCTATTTTTGAGCTTGAAGCGGTAAGAGTAAATGATGCCCAAGAGTTCGAGTTGTTCGCTCAAGCCTGGGAGGCCAAGTATGGCAATCGGCCTAGAAATGAAAATGTCGATGAAACCTATCTTTACCGTTTGCGCTCGCGTACCAACTAGCTTCCAAAGTAAGGCGGGCAGGGCAGGCAAGGCGGGTAAAACAGGTAAAAAGAACAGTCCTACAAGGCTGTAGATATCGCAGTCACCAATATAACAGCCTTATTGCAGGGCCTTATTCGTCTTTACCCGCCTTTAACCCTCTTTAACCTTCTCTAACCGTTTTAAAGGCCGAGACCTTTAAAGCTAGGTGGGCGTTTTTCTATAAATGCGTTAATTGCCTCATGGTGCTCGGGACTTTTATAGCATTCCGCCAATGCTGTGAGTTCTCGCTTTTGCACTAGCTTAATATCCGATTCAGCCATGTTCTGTGTGACTAACTCTTTTACTCTTCCGAGTGTTCGCGAAGGGTTTTCACCGATGCGCTTGGCCAGTTCAATTGCGCGTGGCAGAAGCGCTTCGTGGTTTTCTACCAATTCGTCTACCAAGCCTATTCGCTGTGCTTCTACCGCATTTATTGTTTCGCCCGTGAGCATCATACGGTTGGCTAGGCCGAACCCGGCGCGAGCAACCAAATAGTAGGAACTTGCCAGTTCCGGCACCACACCCATTTTTACGAAGCGGGCGCTGAACTTGGCTTCTGGTGCCGCCATAATAAAGTCACAGGGCAGGATTTGCGTTAACCCAACCCCAACGGCTGCGCCGTTCACTGCAGCAATAATGGGTTTTGCGCTTCGTACTAGACCAACCCAATCTCTGGGTGCTTCATTGTCGGTAGAGTCGCCGGACTTGGCTTGTTGTTGAAATAGGTCTTTGATATCGGCCCCGGCACAAAAGCCTCTACCAGCACCTGTAATGATAAATACGTCCACCTCTTCGCTGGCGTTGCCCGCCTCTATGACCTGCTGCATTTCAGCGCCCATCTTATAGGTCCAGGCGTTAAGACGGTCTGGGCGGTTCATTGTGATCGTCATCACGCCGTCAACCAGCGTGGTAAGGATTGTTTCGTAGTCAGTAGTGTTCATTAGCTTTCCCCATTTGCTATTTTTTGCCTTAGCGGATTCCAGCCTAGCGTAGGGACTGAACGACCGCTGGACTAAGATGTATCACTTTGTGAACGGCTCCACAACTTTTGCTAAGGCTTGTGTCCAAAACGTTCAAGCTGTTCCGGGTGTTCAAATTTTGGCACTTCTGTCAGGCTGGGCACTGTTAAATGCGCAGCTAGAAGTGCAACTAGAAGCACAGTCGTGCACTTATTGTTTTGAAGGGGAATTCACCATGACTACGATTGATCAACAAAGGTACGTGTCCATAGCCACTAAAAAGCATGATGGCAGTTGGGTATGGACTCCAGTCTGGTTTGCTCAATGTTCGGGTGAGGGTGCATTTTACGTGTTCTCGGCGGGAGTCGCTGGCAAGGTCAAACGCATACGTAATTATCCTGAAATTCAAGTAGCGCCCTGTACCGCCTCCGGTAAAATTTTGGGTCAAAGTGTTGCGGGTAATGCATGGCTTGAATGTGATGCTGAGCAATGTGCCGCAGCTTATGTTGCGTTACGGCGGAAGTATGGTTGGCAAATGGCATTGTTAGACCTCTTCAGTAAACTCAGCGGTAATTTCAACAAGCGTCAGGTGCTTGGGTTTTCTATAGACGCGCACTAATTTGGAGGTTGTATGATTTTTTTTCGAGTTTTGCTTATATTTGTTTTTTGTGTGCTCAGTGCCTACACCTTGTTGGTTGTTAGCGGTCACGGATTGAATTTGTTTTCTGTATTTTTTGGCGATATGCAAAAAATATCTTGGGCCGGGCAATTTAATTTGGACTTTATGTTTATGTTGTTGTTTTCAGCCATTTGGGTGATGTGGCGTCATCACTATTCTTTATCTGGTATTGCTTTGGGGGTGGTGGCTTTTTTTGGTGGCGCGCCGTTTTTGTGTATTTATCTGCTTATTCAGAGTTTTCAGGCGGAGGGCGATGTGCGCATTATGTTGTTGGGGCGTGAGCGCGCGGGCAGCTAAATAGTCGCTTGAAGCGGGCGCTTAAAAACTATGCAAGCGCCCGTTTTTGGCGGTCCGTCGTTATAAATGCGCAACGCATTTGATTTCAATTTTCAACGTAGGATCAACCAATGCGGTGACGCCAATTAGGGTTTGGCTAACTTCAGGTTGCTCGCCGTAGGCTGATTCTCTGGCTGCAAAGACCTTCTCCACATTGGCCATAACCTCTTGTACGTCTGTGACATAAAAGGTTTCGTCAACGATATTGCTCATGTTAGCGCCAAATTCAGCGAGTACGGTTTTAATATTGTTGTAGGCCAGTATGGTTTGTTCGGTGATATCTGACGGTGCGTTGCCGTCTTCCCCCATACCCACCTGGCCGGATAAATAGAGCACATTATCTACTTGGACTGCTTGCGCAATTAGTGCTGCATAAGGGCCGCTGCGGAAAGATTTTTTGCTTATTGTCATTTTAGTTCCTGTTCAAATATTTTTATCTTGTTATCTATTTATGGGCTGATTTTGGTTGGCGCGATATGCAAGCCAAACGACAGCCCTTTGTGAGTCAGCGACAAAAGTTTAAAGCGGGTTCTGTTGGATTATCAAACTAATTAGGTTTTGGCTTAAGTTATCCGGGAAGAAGAGCGATTCATGATTGAGCGTGTTTGCGAAAAACTTTCAATCGCTTACGCCCATCATCTAGATTTTCAGAGGTGCGCTGAGTTTGCAGACCTGTTTGCCCAAGACGGCATTCTTGACGTTAATGGCGAGGTTGCTGGGCGAGAGGCTATTGCTAAAGCAATGCACTCGCGTAGCCCAAAGATCCATTCACGTCATGTTTTGACCAATATCCTGATCGATGTAATTGATCACGCCAAAGCTCGCGGTATCTCTTATCTCAGTCTGTACCGGCACATAGGTGAAGAGAGCTTGAATGATAAGGTAATAGCGATGTCTGCTACCTCGGCTGTCGGTCATTACAGTGACGAATTTGTGCCCACGAATGAAGGCTGGCGCTTCGCTAAAAGATCTCTTTCATTGGCCTTTCGTGATCCAACTGCCTTTGAGCGGCCTTCAAGAGGCTGTTGAGCGACTATTGACGGCCATTTCGCTAACAGAGTTTATAGGGGTGTGAGTGGTGTAAAATTAGAGGCCGCGCGTGCCCATAAAAACTTTTATTCTTTTCTTCTCAACCGCCTAAAGTTTGCAAATGGGCTTCCGATTAATAGGATAAGCGGCAAGACATTGCCGGCTTTAGGAGCGATAGCAAGCTAAAGCCAAGCCACTGGTGGTCTTTTGAAATTGTTTGGAGGGGTCCAAAGATTTTTTTGAAAGGCTTACCAGTGGCGCTTGTTCAACGACCTGATATTCACTCAAGTAGTCTGCTTTCAGCCCATCAACGGCTTGTGGTGAGTATGAATTCAGCGACTGGCTTCGCGCCAGACAAGGTGTCTCTTTCCGGCGTCTCCTAAGCAAGTACGTGATAAGCCTACCTCATACGTCTACTTCGTAATGCTCCTGCATATTGCTGGCTCGCTGTTGCCTCATAAAGGTGCCCGGCTTTTTCTATTCCTTTGTTATAGCTTCCCCATAACTCTACGATAACTTTCCTACAACGGAGTTCGTTAGGCGGGCCTTTCACCCTTAACGATGACTCTGTGCATGTGACGCCTATGCCCCTGATAGTCGTTGAGCGCATTGTGGAAAACACAGCGGTTGTCCCACATAGCTAGGGTGCCCTGAGTCCAATGGAATCGGGTTACATACTGTTCTTGAGTGAAATGTTGGGTTAGAAATTTAAAGATCGCCAGGCTCTCTTTTCTAGTCCAGCCCTTGATATTGACCGTATGGGGAATGCTGCAATAAATGCTCTTATTGCCGGTTTCAGCATGGGTGCGGATGAGTGGGTGTTCTACTTCAGATTCCGCAAAATCAGCATCTCCGCCGTACGCTGCGCCCAAGTTCTTCTCCGCTTCAGAGCCCTTATAATCGCCTTTCGCGCCGTGTACGAGCTTGGGCGAGTACACCCCAGTTTGCTGCTCTAGCATTTCGCGGAGTGCTGGGCTGAGTTGCTCGTACGCAGCAGTTGCGTCTGCAAACAAAGTATCGCCGCCAACCTCTGGCACTTCTACTGCATAGAGTAGGGTGGCCTTGGGCGGAATCAGTTGGTAGGAAGTGTCTGTATGCCAGTCTCCGCCGAAGTTCATTTTGGCGTCGGCTTCCTTAATGATGGGAATTACATGTGGGCTGGCATCCACAGCCTGCATAAATGGGTACTTGTCGAGTTCGCCAAAGTTCGCCGCAAAATTTGCTTGGGCTTGGGGTGATAGATCTTGATCGCGAAAGAATAAAATGTGGTGTTCTAGCCAGGCACTGTGGATCTCGCCGACGATCTCCTGATGCAGCGGTTGGGACAAATCCACGCCCGTTACTTCAGCGCCAACCGCGCCTACGCTCGCATCTACTTTTATGTGGGTGAAAGTCATAACAAATCCTCCTCTTCTTTCCTCTTTCCTCTTGCCTCTTATCGCATCGCATGCGCCCTTCAAAAGCCACACCTGTTATAACAGATATGACCATTGCGCCAAACTAAAGATAGGGTTCTATGAAGGTAGGGGCCTATGAAGATAGGGTCCTGAAAGGTGGGTGGGTGTAGGTGCGAAATATTTACGCTAGAGTAAAGTCAGAGGCGTATTCAGGAGGGTTGAGATGACGACAAAACAGGTCACGGTTTTTAATGGGGACGATGCGTCACCGGAAGTAATGGTGCCAGCGGTAGATATTCTAAAATCTATGGATTTAGATATTGAGTTCAGCTACCCAGTGATTGGCGCAGCGGCCAAGGCGGCCAGCGGGGCGCTTTTTCCAAGTGATGCTAAGGCGGCAATTGATCACGCTGATGCGACATTTTTCGGCTCTACCAGCGGTGACAGCACTGCCGCACTGTTTTATCTGCGTTGGGGTAAACAGACCTTTGCCAATGTGCGCCCGTGTAAATGGTTGCCCGGATTCAATTCACCCTTAGCTAATCCTGAGGGTATTGATTTTGCAATCGTTCGAGAGAATCTTGAGGATCTGTATTTGGGCCTTGAAGGCGACATTGAAGATCTGGCCGGGCTGAATTTATTTTCCCCCCATGCGCGAGCAAATATTTCTGATTTGGGTCCGGGCAAGTATGCGTTAAAGGCCATTACTGAGGCCGGATCCGAGCGGGTGATCCGCCATGCTTTTGAGCTTGCGCGCCAGCGCAACGGCAAGCGTAAAGTCACGGTGACGTGTAAATACAATATGCTCAGCGTATCCGACGGTTTGTTTCTCGAGATTGGGCAGAGTATTGCGCAAGAATACCCAGATATTGAGTTTGAGCACTTTATTGTGGACGATTTTTTGTGCCGGATGATCTCCAACCCTCATGCGCTAGATGTGGTGGTGATGCCCAACTTGTACGGCGACATTATGTCAGATGGCGCTGCCGGGCTAATTGGGGGCCTAGGGCTGGCACCGTCTGGCTGCTATGGGGCTGATTACGCTTACTTCGAGTCTGCCCATGGCACTGCGCCAGACATTGCTGGGCAAAATATTATTAATCCAACGGCTACCTTGTTGTCAGCAGTGATGCTTTTACAATATTTGGGGTTTGCCGAGGCTGCTTCTAATCTCGAACGGGCGGTTAAAGAGGTTTATGTGGGCGGGTTGGCGCTAACCAAGGATCAAGGGGGGAACTCCAGTACCTCCGAGTTTTGCGCCGCAGTGGGTGGTCGACTCTTAAGTTAGCAGGTCACGAGTGTGCGAGTGGTAGGCATTGATTTTTACGCGGATCAGAGAGCGGTCTTATTCCAACTCTCTGGGTGCTTCGTCGGCAATACCCACGTGGAGCATAGGCGATGCGTCTATATTTTCTGCGTTCATCATGCCAGCGACTCTCTGCAATGACGCCACAATCATAGACTTTTCCCACTCCTCTAGTTTTTCAAACGCAGTGCTGAAAACATCCTGTAATGGTTTCGGTGCAGTGGCAATTTTAGCCTCGCCTTCTTCGGTCAAGGTTGCGTGCACTACACGCTTATCTGAATGACTTCTGTGTCTTGCTACTAGGCCACGGCTTTCCAGTCGGTCCAGAATGTTAGTCACGGTTGCTTGGCTCAGGCTGACTTTGGTCGACAACTTTGAAATAGCCACCGCGCCAAGCTCTTGGATGGCCTGTAACAGTAATAATTGCGGCGCAGTGAGTCCTGCAGTCTTACTCAGCTGCCTAGAGTATAGGTCGGTAGCGCGAATGATTTGCCTGATCGTGATGAGGACTTCTATTTCTTGGCTCAGAAGAATTGCTCCTAAATATGGCCCAAAATGGGCTAGTGGCTATGCGAAAACTGCCTTCAATGTGAGGAAGCAGAGTGTGCTCCGTACGTGCATAGCGATAACTGCGCGATTAGATCATGGGACGAGGCTTGGGTAAAAGGCTAGTTTTCGATTTGCGACAATTCCTTAGCTTTTTCTTAGAGTAGAGGGTGTTTTGGCCGTTATATCGGCCCGTGAAACGACTGATTCATTTGTACTATAAGTACTTTTTGCCTTTCAAGATTTCGATTTATTCCAGTTAAATGGCAAAAACCTCTGTTTTTACTATATAGTGTTGCGCACGAGTGGGGCGGAACGCTTTATTTCCTTAGCCTACTAAAGATATGCATAGTAAGAATATGCTATCCAAATACTAAGAACTAATACGAAAAATTAATACTAAGAATTTTGATGTTTAAGCAAAGAGGTGAGATTTGAGATTTCAACGTAGCAAGATAAACCAGGCTGTGGTGTCTGCCATAGTATCGATGACAGCGGGTTACGCTGGCGCTGACCAAGGTGTTATAGAAGAAGTGGTGGTGACAGCCACTAAAAGATCAGCAAGCATGCAAGACGTGCCAATTGCTGTGCAGGCGATGACTGAAAATACGCTAGAAGAGCAAAACATCACCAGCTTTGAAGACTATGTGAAGTATCTGCCTAGCGTGAATGCCGGTGGTCGTGGCCCTGGCCAAAACGAAATTTATATCCGTGGCGCTGCGGTTGATGCAATCAACATCTCAGTTGCCGAATCTCAAGGTTCTGCGCCAAACGTAGCACTCTATCTTGATGAGCAGCCTGTAACTGCTGGCGGGCGTAACCTAGACGTCTACATTACAGACATGGAGCGTATCGAAGTACTGCCAGGACCACAGGGTACGCTTTACGGCGCTAGTTCCCAGGCAGGTACAGTTCGCCTGATCACCAACAAGCCTGTTATTGACGAGTTTGGCGCCAGCTTGGCTGCCGGGTTCTCAAGCACCGCGCACGGTGAGCCCAGCGACAAAGTTGAAGCTATGATCAACATTCCTGTCATCGAAGGTAAGCTCGCGGTGCGTGCTGCGGTTTACAGCGACAACAAAGGTGGGTACATCGATAATGTCGAAAGTACCTTCACAGCGAACCCCTCTGTGAATCCAGCTTATCCTGGCCCTACTGTAGATTTTCCTGCAGGCCATGTGTTCGCTAACGGCACCGTAGTGGGTGCGGGTGGCGTAACTATCCCGGTTAATTACACAACAGCTACAAGTGCAGGTTTGGTTGAAGACGATTTCAACGATGCGTCTTATCAGGGTGTGCGTTTAGGCGCAAAGTACTTAATCAACGATGACTGGTCAGCATTGGTTCAGTTTACTCAGCAGTCGCTGAAGACCCAGGGTGTTTTCGATTACGACGAAGCTTTGGGTGACTTGAACGTTGCACGTTTCACTGAAGATTCATTGGAAGACGAGTTCAATCAGTATGCTTGGACTTTGGAAGGCCGTGTTGGCGCTCTTGATTTAGTCTACACCGGTGCTTTCCTTGACCGCGAAGTGTCTCAGCGCTTGGACTACACTGGTTACTCCAATATTGGTCGTTTTGTTCCTGGATATCAGTGTGAATATCTTGTTGGCTCCTTCTACACCGGCACTCTCCCCGGTGGTACAGCTTATTCGTATGACCCAACTCTCAGCGGCAACACTGGGGTAATTGAGTGTGGTAACCCAGCCAATAACTTCAATGCTGAAAACGAAAATACTCGTATGACCCACGAAGCCCGAATTTCTACTGATCCAGATCGCGCGTTGCGCTTTACGGGCGGTGTTTTCTACGAAGATGCTGAAATCCTTCACGTAGGTAATTTCAACTACCTCGGCTCCACAGAAGCTGGTTTTGCCCCCATTGATATTTCTCGTAACAGCGCCTTTGATAATGCCGATGCTAATGCACGTGGCCTTGTTGAAGCGTCTACTCAGTTCCGTAACGACAACCACCGTAATGAAGAGCAAATAGCGTTTTTCGGTGAGCTGTCTTACGACCTTACAGAGACTTTGACTGTTGCGGGTTCTGCGCGGTACTACGATCTTGAGTATGGGTTCACCGGTTATGGTGCATTCCGCTATGGTAATCGCCCATTGTTCGTAGATGATGCAGACCCTAGCAATGACGTTAGACCTAATGTCACGGGTGGCCGAGATTATGCTGTGAACTTAAATCAGCTTCAGCCTTTGACGACCACAGACACCATTACCAAATTTACGGTTACTTGGACGCCTAACGACGACATGCTGTTCTATGTGACGACTTCTGAAGGCTATCGTCCGCCCGGATTTAACCGTGGTGCTGCAGCGAATTCTGTTTATGATCCCGCCGCGACAAATACCACCAATAATGGTATCGAGTGTGGTTCTGACATCGCTATCGCCTCTAACCTAGGCGCAGGTGGAAACGGCTTCCCAGGCTATTGTCTGCCCTATGTCTTTGAGTCAGATACGCTGGATAACCTTGAGCTTGGCTGGAAGTTGAATCTTCTAGATGGTCGCATGCGCGTCAATGGTTCGCTGTATCGGATCGACTGGGAAGATATTCAAGTATCCCAGTTTGATTCCCAGAACATCTCTATCTTCACTATTGTAGATAACGGCGGCGACGCTGAGATTACAGGGCTGGAACTAGATGCAGTTTGGGCGGTTACCGATAACCTGACTCTGTCTGGCGCAATGTCTTATAACGACACTGAGCTGGTCCGCGTTGACCCAGGCTTCGCTTTTGTAGTTCAAGACGAAGGTCGACCTCTACCTTTAACACCTGAATTCCAAGGTAATCTTCGTGCGCGATATTACTGGGATATGACTGGCGGCAAGGAAGGCTTCGTGCAGCTAGGGGGGAAGTACTCTGGTGAAGCGCTCAACTCAATTGTTGATACAACAACAGAGCCAAACACCACTCAGGACAGTTATGTCATCATGGACGCGTCAATTGGTTTAACCACTGACACAGGCTGGGGCGTTGAACTGTATGTCAGCAACCTAACTGATGAGCGTGCACAGCTGCACATCAACCGCCAGGACTTCTTGGAAAGAACGACTACTAACCGTCCTCGCACGATTGGTGCTCGCTTCAAGTACGATTTTAATGAATAGCTGATATTCGTTACGACGAAGTAAAGAGAAAGGCGAGCTTAGGCTCGCCTTTCTTGTTTTGGGAATAAGGCACTATAATTTAGTCGTTCTAGATCCAACGACACATCAGGTAACGGAAAAATCTATGTCTGGTAGCGACCAAACTAATCTAAGTGATGATTTATCAAAGCTCCCCATGGAGGCAGCAACGCAGTTGTTGTCGCAAGCCAAGGGGCAGATTCAAGCGGGACAATTTGCTGATGCGCAAGGTCTGCTTGAGCGCTTGCTGACCGACTATCCCAATCACTCAGAGGCACTGTACTTTATTTCCGTGGCCCAGAGGTTGAGCGAAAACTATGCGGGAGCGCTGAGTTCCCTGCAAAAATTAATCACGATTGAGCCCAGCTATGGTCGCGCCTATCAAGAGCGCGGTCATGTTTTTATGGCGCGCAACGAAACCGACGAAGCCCGAAGTGCCTTTCAGCAAGCGGTGAGGCTAAACAGCAGTTTAATCGCCAGTTGGCGAGTGTTGATGACGCTGACAGACCCCGGGGCAGAGCAAAATGCCCACGACTATTTTAAAGATCAGTATCAGCGACTTGCCGCGCTTCCCCCCGAGCTTTTGGGGGTGAGAAATATGATGGAAGAAAATAAGCTATCTAAGGCAGAGCAGCTGTGTAGAAGTTTTTTGCAGAAAAATCCGAAAAATATTGAGGGCATGCGTCTGTTGGCTGACTTGGGGGTTAAGACTAATGTGTTGGATGACGCCGAGTTTATTCTAGAAAGTGCTCTGGTCTACGAGCCAGATAATAAGCTAGTGCGTTTCGACTATATGAATGTGTTGTACAAGCGGCAGAAATTTGGGCTGTGCATGGAGCAAGCGCAGATTCTTTTAGACGCCGAACCTGAAAATAGTAAATATCGCTTTGCCTATGCAAATCAGTGTGTCGCAGTGGGTAGGTTTGACGAGGCATTGGCTTTCTATGATGAGTTTGTCGCAAATGATCCTAATGCCGCAGCGGCCCATTTGTTGCGCGGTCATACACTGAAAACTATTGGTAGAATCGACGAGTCTGTTGATGCCTATCGCGCAGTTTATGGCGCCAAACCAGATTTTGGTGATGCATTTTGGAGTTTGGCCAATCTCAAGACTTATCAGTTTGAGGGCGCCGAAATAGATCATATGCGCGAGCATCAGCAGTCTGATGCAACGTCCTTAGATGACAGAATTCATCTGAGTTTTGCTCTGGGTAAAGCTATGGAAGACGCCAAAGATTACGCCGCATCAGCTGACTATTATTTGCTTGGTAATGAGTTAAAGAACAAAGAGACACATTACGATAAAGAACGCATGACCTATAAGTTGGCACTGCAGCAGAAGTTTTGTACTGCTGAGCTTTTTCAAAATTTTGCTGATGCCGGCTGCACTGCGCCAGATCCCATATTTATCGTTGGTCTGCCTAGAGCCGGTTCTACGCTGCTTGAGCAGATATTAGCCTCGCACTCCATGGTGGATGGCACGTTGGAACTTAATAATATCCCTGCCATAGCACACCGGTTGAATGGCCGTCGTACTGTGCATGAGGAGCCAAGGTACCCTGAAGTATTGAGCCAGTTAACGCCGGAGATCGCTCAAAGGCTGGGTCAAACCTACATTGATGACACTCAAATTCACCGCGAAGGTGGCAAATTCTTCATCGACAAAATGCCAAATAACTTTCGCGATATAGGGCTGATCCGGATGATCTTGCCCAATGCGAAGATTATTGATGCACGCCGTCACCCCATGTCTTGCTGTTTTAGCGGTTTTAAACAGTTGTTTTTCGAGGGGCAGGATTTTACCTACGGCCTTGAAGAGATCGGCACCTACTACCGTAATTATGTTGAGTTAATGGATCATTGGGACAAGGTGCTACCCAACTTCGTTTTACGTGTTCAGCACGAAGATGTGGTGGAAGATCTAGAAACACAAGTGCGGCGAATGCTCGACTTTTGCGGGCTGCCTTTTGAGCAAAGTTGTGTAGATTTCCACGAGAATAAACGCAGTGTGCGCACGCCGAGTGCTGAGCAGGTGCGCCAGCCCATTTTCCGCACTGCATTAGATGCATGGCAAAACTATGAGCCGTGGCTGCAACCCTTAAAGGCATCATTAGGCGCTGATCTTTGTCGTGAATATGGTATCGAGTGATTAGCTGTTAAGCGTGGCGGCTGTTTGTTTTGCAGTTTAGAGTGAATTTAATGAAGTATTCTTTGTTACTCCCAGTGTTTCTAACTTACATGTTTAGTTCCTTGGGGTCAGCATATGCTGGCTCACACGGCGGTGCTGACAATGATAATTATGTGATCATGCTCTCACTAGACGGTTTTCGTTACGACTATCTCGACAAGTATGATGCGCCAAATCTAGAAAAAATTGTCGCCAGCGGGATTACCTCCAAGGGGCTGATCCCAGGTTTTCCCAGCAGTACCTTTCCAAATCATTACAGCATCGTCACAGGCTTATACCCCGGTAATCATGGATTGATCGGCAATAACTTTTACCATCGCGAGCGTGGGCAAAAGTATGCAATGAAAAATGCTCAAACGGTTACAGATGGCAGTTGGTATGGCGGTCTGCCGCTTTGGCAGGCTTTGCAGCAGGCGGGTTTGCCTACGGCCAGTTTCTTTTGGGTAGGCAGTGAGGCGAATATTCAGGGCGCTTATCCCACCTTTTACGAGCGCTATAGTGGTCGCGTGCCCAATGCTCAAAGGGTTGAACAAACATTGGCGTGGCTGCGCCTTCCCAAGAACCAACGACCGCGTTTCGTGACGCTGTATTTTTCCACCGTGGACAGTGCCGGGCACAACCATGGGCCAGATTCCAAACAAGTGCGTAACGCTGTAAAGGCAGTAGATAAGCAGGTCGGTGCGCTGATGGACGGGCTGGCAAAACTAGATTTGCCGGTAAACTTATTTGTTACGTCAGACCACGGAATGGATGCGGTGAAGGCTGAAAAAGTTATCTTTCTGGACGACTATATTGATTTGCAGCAATGGCGCGGTAAATCGAAATTGATCCTAGGTGGTGCGCTAACGTACTTCTATAGCCCAGATGCGCAGTTGGTAAAGCGTACTTATGCTAAGTTGCGCGGTGTGACGGATGTAAAAGTCTTTAAGGCGCCTGCATTTCCCAAGTGGTTTCATTTTTCGCCCAGCGATCCGCGTACACCAGATTTGGTGTTGGTCGCCGAGCCGGGTGGCTATATTGGGTTGCGTCGGGCTAAAGATCAAAACCGAGTGGTTAAAGGCGCTCACGGCTATCGCGCGGACAATAACAAAAGTATGCACGGCATACTCATGGCCACTGGGCCTAGTTTAAAATCCGGTTTGGTCACGCCCGCTGTTGAAAACGTCCACATTTATCCCCTGATTATGCACATTCTCGGTGTGCCGGTGACGACAAAGATTGATGGCGAACTCTCAGTATTGGCGCCTTATCTCAATGCTTCCGAATCAGATTAAGCGCCTGATTAAGTGTCAGATTCGACGCCGTATTAGGCGGTGAAGCGCATTGAAAGATCCAACGGCACCACGCTTTTGGTGAGGTCGCCACTGGATATGAAATCTACTCCTGTCGCCGCAATCTTACTGATACTGTCAGCTTCAATGCCGCCGGATGCTTCGAGCAGAATTTTGCCCTGACTGCGTCGCACCGCCTCTTCGGTATCGGCAATAGAAAAGTTATCGATCAGTGCGATGTCGGCCCCTGCCTGGGTGGCTTGATCTAATTCGTCCAGCGTTTCAACTTCTACTTCTATGGTTTTTCCCGGGTGAGATGCTTGGGCTAAGCGAATGGCTGGTGCAATGCCGCCTGCTGCTGCGACATGGTTCTCTTTGAGTAAAAAAGCATCGAATAAACCAATTCTATGGTTACTGCCGCCGCCACAACGCACCGCGTGTTTTTGCGCAAGGCGTAAACCGGGTACGGTTTTTCGGGTGTCTAAAAGCTGGGCTTTATGGCCGTCGATGAGGGCAACATAATCCGCTGTGCGGGTAGCAGTGCCTGAAAGTAGCTGGACAAAATTTAACATGGTGCGCTCAACAGTGAGTAAGCTGCGCGCGCTGCCGGTAAGGGTGAACAGAGTTTGGTTGGCGACAAGGGCGCCAGCGTCTTCTACATGCCATTGAATCGCAATGTTTGCGTCCACTTGTTGAATGGTCTCATCTACCCAAGCCTTACCGCAAAATACGCCGTCTTCCCGTGTGATCACGGTGGCATTGGCCTGCTGGCCTTGGGGTATTAGGCTGGCTGAAATATCGCCGCTGCCAACATCCTCGGCGAGGGCTGCCGCAACATTTCTTTTAATTTCTAAGGCCAGATATTTAGGGTCTAATTGATTGTGCATATGAGAGCTCACTTCATTATCTGGGTTGGGCTGAATGATACAGGTCAGCGCGTTATTTTAACCGGCTAATTGCTCGAGTTATATCGCTCGCGCTCTGAACAAACAATTTCATTACAAACGGTGCGGCGCAGTATAAACTTTAGGCGTGACAGGAAAAACAAAATGATGGCAGACACCCACCATCGCTTACCAACCGCCCTTTGGACGCCCAGTCCAAACTGCGCGCCACGTATAGAAAATTGTGCCCCAGAGCTAATTGTTTTGCATTGTGTTTCGCTGCCGGAGGGTGAATACGCTACCGGCGCACCGCAGCGGCTATTTCTTAATCAATTAGACATTAACGAGCACCCTAGTTTCCACGACTTAGAGGGTATGCGTGTGTCTCCTCACTTGTTCATTGATCGTCATGGCACTGTGCAGCAATTTGTTGGATTCAACCATCAAGCTTGGCATGCAGGTATTTCCAGTTGGCAGCATAGAAATAGCTGTAACGGCTACAGTATCGGCATTGAGCTTGAAGGCACGGCAACATCTGACTTCACTCATGCGCAGTATCATTCGCTGACAACCGCCTGTCGCTGGTTGCTTGCTTGTTACCCAAGTATTGGTTTTGATGCCATTGTTGGTCACATGGAAATAGCACCAACACGGAAAAATGATCCCGGCACAGGATTCGACTGGCTCACACTTTATCAAGCGCTGCATGATCAAGCGCTACATGCACACTCGGCAAAATTGTATTAGGTTTTCACAAAGGAATAATTAGTAAATGGATGCTCAGGATCGGTTGGAACAGCAAGCAAAACTAGATGTTGAAGAAATACAGGAGTGGGTAGATGCGCTTGACGGCGTGCTTAAGCGCGATGGCGTTGCTGGCGCAACTCAATTGCTAAGAACACTCTCCGCTGAGTTAACAAAAACCGGTGCTAGTCTGCCCTATACCGTATCCACCCCTTATCGAAATACCATTCCTACCTCGCAAGAGGCCTTCATGCCCGGCGATCTATTTATGGAGCGGCGTATTCGCAGTCTGATTCGCTGGAACGCATTGGCTATGGTTGTGCGTGCAAATCGTCGCCCAGGAGATTTGGGCGGGCATATTTCTAGTTTTGCATCGTCGGCCACGTTGTATGACGTTGGCTTTAACTACTTTTTTAAAGCGCCTAATGCTGATCCGTCAGTTGCTAATTCAACAGCTGGCGATCTTATCTATTTTCAGGGTCATGCAGCGCCCGGAATTTATGCACGCTCATTTTTGGAAGGTCGCCTTTCAGAGGAGCAAATGGACAACTTTCGCCGTGAAGTAGATGGCAAAGGCTTATCGTCTTACCCACACCCTTGGCTGATGCCGGATTATTGGCAGTTTCCAACTGTTTCTATGGGGCTGGGACCGTTGCAGGCCATATACCAAGCTCATGTGATGAAATATTTGGACAGTCGCGGTTTGGTTGAAATGGGTGACCGTAAAGTCTGGGCTTTCCTGGGTGATGGTGAGTGCGATGAACCTGAATCTCTTGGCGCGCTATCTTTAGCCGGTCGCGAAAAGTTGGATAACCTGATTTTTGTTGTGAACTGTAATCTCCAGCGGTTAGACGGCCCAGTGCGCGGTAATGGCAAAATCATTCAAGAGTTAGAAGGCTACTTTAGGGGCGCCGAGTGGAATGTACTCAAAGTGGTTTGGGGCCGGCTCTGGGACCCAATATTAGAAAAAGATAAGCATGGGTTGCTACAAGCGCAGCTAGATAAAATTGTCGATGGTGAATATCAAAACTTTAAGGCAAAGGGCGGCGGTTATGTTCGCGACAAACTTTTTGCCCAGCACCCTGATTTGCTCAAGATGGTAGAGCACCTCACCGACGATGACATTTACCGCCTCAATCGTGGTGGTCACGATCCATTTAAAGTTTATGCGGCGTACCATGCAGCCACCCAACACAAAGGTCAGCCTACGGTGATCTTGGCCAAAACCGTGAAAGGTTATGGTATGGGCGATGCCGGAGAATCTGAAAATACTACCCACCAAGTTAAGAAATTGAACTTGGAAGAGTTGAAGCAGTTCCGTGATCGATTTGATGTGCCGTTGGATGACGCGCAGTTGGAAGATGTACCTTACTTCCGGCCATCTCCTGACAGTTCTGAAATCGCCTATATGAACAAGCAACGCCAAGCACTAGGCGGCGCCATTCCTCAGCGCGTGCTGGATGAAACAGTGCTAACTGTGCCCGGACTAGAAATTTTTGAGGCGCAGTTAAAAGGCAGCGGTAAACGCAGTATCAGTACAACCATGGCCTTTGTACGCATCCTAGGGTCACTGATCCGAGATAAATCTTTGGGCAAACGCGTGGTACCCATTGTGCCTGATGAGGCGCGGACTTTTGGCATGGAGGGTATGTTTCGTCAGCTTGGAATTTACTCTTCCGTAGGTCAGCTTTACGAACCCGAAGATTCCGATGCGCTGGCGGCCTATAAAGAGTCTGAAAGCGGTCAGGTTATAGAGGCGGGTATTAACGAAGCGGGCGCATTTGCTGCGTGGATGGCTGCCGCAACTTCCTATAGCACTCACCAATTCACGTTACTGCCGTTTTATGTTTACTACTCAATGTTTGGTTTTCAGCGTATTGGTGACTTGGCATGGGCAGCGGGAGACTCGCAAGCTAAAGGCTTTTTGTTAGGTGGGACGGCGGGCAGAACGACCTTGAATGGTGAGGGTCTTCAACATCAAGACGGACACTCGCATCTGCTCGCAGCTACTGTGCCTAATTGCATAAGTTACGACCCCGCGTTTGGCTATGAGTTAGCGGTAATTGTGCATCGCGGTTTGCAACACATGTATGCAGAAAATGCAGCCGTTTACTACTACATCACCCTAATGAATGAGGCTTACCAACAGCCGGCTATGCCCGACGGTGTGGAAGAGGGCATTGTTAAGGGCATGTATTTATTCTCGGAACAAGGGGATGCCAAGGCACCAGCAGTGCGGTTGTTTGGCAGCGGCACAATATTGTTAGAAGCAATAGCGGCTGCCGCAATGTTGGTTGAAGATTATGGCGTGCGGGTACAGGTTTGGAGTTTGACCAGTGCCACAGAGTTGGCGCGTGATATTCAAGATGTGGGCCGGTGGAATTTATTGCACCCAACCTCTGAACCGAAACACGCTTACGTTGCTCAGTGCATGAATGAAAATGCGGGTAAGAAATGGATGGGCACGCCAGTTATTGCAGTTTCAGATTATATGAAGGCATTACCGGAACAGTTGCGTAGTGCCATAGACGCCCCCTTCCACGTGTTAGGTACTGACGGGTTTGGTCGCAGTGATACCCGCGAAAAACTCAGACATTTCTTTGAAGTGGATCGCCGCTTTATTGTTCTAGCAGCGCTGGGCCAGTTATTACGTGCAGGTAAGATTGACGCGAAAGTGGTAGAAAAAGCCCAAGCAGATTTGCAGTTGGATGCAGAAAAATCCAACCCGCGCTTGGTCTAGAAAAGTTAACAAATGGTAAAAATAAATTAGATAAAAAAGCAGTCGTTGTTGATTTAACGGTTGTTTAAGTGAGGAAGATTTGGACGTACGTGTACCCAACTTAGGTGATATCGATGAGGTAGAGGTGACCGAACTGTGTGTTTCGGTTGGCGACCTTGTAGGTGAAAACGACCCTATTATTGTCATTGAATCTGATAAAGCATCCATGGAAGTGCCAGCGGGTGTTGCCGGTGTTATCCAGAGCTTTGCCATTAGCCTAGGCGATGTGGTGGGTGAAGGGTCGCTCATTGCGCATATTTCGGTAGATGCAGAAGAAACGGTGGCCGAAAGTGAGACACAAAAGCCCAGTGTGGATGAGTCCAAAACTGAAGCGTCGACCGCAGATGTGGGCTCACCCGCGAGCGTCAGCGACGTTGCGGCATCGACTGCTGACGAATCTCCAAGCTCAACAAATCAAAAGAAAGACTTAGATGTACTGGTGCCTGATTTAGGTGATATTGATGAAGTTGAAGTCATCGAGATAGGTATAGCCGTAGGCGATAGTGTAAGTGCCGGTGATCTACTGTTGGTTCTAGAATCAGATAAAGCTTCTATGGAAATTCCTGCGGAAGTCGGCGGTGAAGTTATAAAACTTGCAGTGGCAGTGGGGGATCAAGTTGCCGCTGGCAGCCTAATTGCAGTGATTGCAACTACAGACGCTGGCAATGTTGCTTTAGTCAGTGAAAATAGTGCAGGTCCGGATTACAGTTCTAAACAGACTAAACGGGAACCAAAAGAAGAAAAAACAGAATCTGTCGATGCAAAAGGGGCTTCTAATGCGCCTACCAAAAAACCTGAAGCATCGCCTAGTCCGGCAGAAACTGCAGCAGCGAGCGCAAGTGCGGTAGATAAAAATATCTACGCCGGTCCAGCAGTGCGCAGA
>OJDI01000081.1_pt1 | contig 48075 bp, 44 predicted proteins | sample 1592601 | NCBI WGS metagenome assembly OJDI01 (sample SAMN05416845, study PRJEB24817) | seawater metagenome | isolation source: Sea water | place: Canada:Atlantic | collected 2013-07 | reverse complement strand
ACGAGATGCTCAGGAGTCTCGTGGGCTCGGAGATGTGTATAAGAGACAGTCCTTGAAGCAAGAACAAACTGAGAATAAATCGCTGAGTAGCCCCCATAGTGCGAAGAATTGCGATGTCTGATCGTTTGTCGCTGACCATCATGAACTGGCCGGCAACAATATTAAAACCCGCTATCGCCACAACCAACAAGAGCAACACAAACATCATAGTTTTTTCTAGCTGTACCGCTTGAAAGAGCTCACCAAAATCTTGCCGCCAAGTTAATACCTTTAGCCCTGGATTTTCAGTCACCAGCAGCGACGCCACGTCTTCAGCAAGCATGGGGTCGAACAACTGCACTCGTACCCCCAAGGTCCCCAAACTGCGCCATTCTTGCGTCTGTTTATCCGCTAAATTGACAATCAACATGGAGTAGTCAGGGTCGGCACCCAACTCAAAAGTGCCAACTAGGTTCAAACGCATAGTTTCTAGCACGGCGCTGTCCCCCTTGGGTTTGGTCACCGCAACCAGCAAGCTATCGCCAATATCTAAGCCAAAGTAGCGCGCCAGCGGTTCGCCCATAACCACGCCGCTTTTGACGGACGTTAAATCAGTAATGCTGCCAAACAACATGGCGTCTTCTAACGGCCCAAGGGCACTGGGGTCTGCTGCGTCTACACCAATTAAACTCACAGGGCGCACACGGCCACTTTGCGCAATGGCGCCAATGCCTCTATAAAACCGACTGACATATGCCACGCGCTGATCCTTCTCAATACTCTCAAGCATGGCGACAGAATGATCGTCACCCACAAGCGTTATGTGCGGTATAGAACCCAGCAAGCGGTCTCGAAGCTCGTAATCAAAACCGTTCATGACGGTCACCACAAGGGTCAAAACCGTCACGCCCAAAGTCAGACCGATTAAAGACACCCAGGTGACAAAGCGCGCAAATTTATTCGGCGCATGAGAAATAAGCCGCATAGACATACTGAGTAGCAGCCTCACAGAACCCATGGACGGTGTCTTAGTCATCTTGAGAATAAGCTTCTATACGACCTTCGTTTAAAGTCAGTACTCGATGGAATCTATGCAACATGGAGACATCGTGAGTGACCACTAAAAACGCAGTGCCATTGGCCTCACTTAGCGAGACCATTAGATCCATTAGTTGAACGGCGCTGGCTTGATCTAAATTGCCAGTGGGCTCGTCAGCCAAAACCAATCTGGGTTGGTGAGCCAACGCCCTGGCCACTGCAACGCGCTGACGTTCGCCGCCGGACAAAGCCGACGGTAAATGTGCCAACCGGTGCCCCAACCCCACTGCCTCGAGTATTTCTCGGCTGGACGCCTCTGCGACATTTTTGTCTAGCCGATTCAGACGCTGGGGTAGCGCAACATTCTCAACAGCGGAAAATTCCGGTAACAGGTGATGCTGCTGATAAACAAAACCCATGTGCGCACAGCGCAGAGCAGCGCGTTGTTCACTGCTAGCGCCACCCATATCTTCGCCTACCACGCTCACCTGCCCTGCGTCAGCGGTGTCTAGGCCTGCCAAAATATGCAGCAGGCTACTTTTGCCCGAACCCGAGCGGCCGATAATCGCAACACGCTCACCGGGTGTAAGAGCCAAGTCGACACCGTTCAGCACGGGTACTTCCGTAGAGCCTTGATAAAAACGCTTACGTACGTCAATTGCCTGCAAAACAGGGGCTAATGGAGACTGCTCATTCATTGGCTAAAATTCTACTGGGTAAAAGGCGAGTTGCCTGCAATGCAGGATAAAGACTTGCGAGCAATGTGAGTACTGTGGAAATAGCCCCAACTGTAAGTAAATCCGCTACCTGAACATCCACGGGCAAATAGGATATGAAGTACTGACTCATTAGGTCTAAGCCAAAGCCACCGGCAAACTGCGCATACAACCAAGGCAAAAAGAGCGCTAAGGACACGCCCAAGGCAAGACCCAGTAGGGTTCCCCCGCCGCCTAACAATAAACCCAAGCAGCAAAAAACTTTGAGCAGACTGCGGTTATCTGCTCCCATACTTTTCAGCACCGCGATATCAGATTTGCGCTGCTCAACCATCATCATCAGCCCGGAGACCAGATTAAAAGCCGCCACAGCCACTAGAAAGGAAAAGAGAATAAACATGGTGACTTTCTGTACCGCGACAGCCTGGTATAAGTTGCCGTGTGTGGACATCCAAGTGCGCACGGTAAGCCGTTCCATAGCCACCGCCTGCTGCAAAAATTGCCGAGCATCATAGGTCGCAAACAAATCCGTTAAACGTCCCTGAAAGCCATGAATCTCACCGCGCATGCGCAGCAGCAACTGGGCACTGCGCAAACTGACAAAAACACCGCTGCCGTCTAACTGAGATTGGCTTTCAAACACATCAACAATCTCAAACCGTCGCTGCCGTGCGATGGCACCAGCAATTGAAAGCTGAGCATTTGGCAGCATCAGAACTAGGTCGTCGCCAATCCCAACCTCTAGTTGTCGCGCCAGCTTAGCACCAATAATAATTGTGAAATTTTTCTCTTCTAAGCCCGCAAGCGTTCCTGCACGCAGATAATCTTCTACTCGGCTGACCCGGTTATAACTGCTCGCTTCAACCCCCGTCATCTCAACTGGCTGAATACGACCGTTAGCGGCAACAAGCCCTGTGCTTTGAATATAGGGGGCTAAACTTTCCAGCCCGCTCGCGGCTGGCAGCTCAGTCAACATTAAGGGGTGATCAGCAGGAATCCCCTGGTCGGAGCTGATACTGACATGGGGCAACAACGCCAAGACTCGGTCGCGCAACTCACGGTCAAAACCGTTAACTACTGAAATAACCAACACCAGTACGGTGATACTCAACACCAAACCCGCCAAGGCGAGCTTGCTCACGTAGGACATGACGCCACTGCCCCACGCGTAGCGCATGGCTATGAATACCGTCAAATTGGAAAAGGGGTGAGACATCAATTACTGCCTCATGGGTCTAAGCAGAAAAACTGCTGTGCAAATTACGCTTCAATTGCCAATGCGCTGAGTTAGAGATTCGGCGTCCACAGATGTCTTTGTAGGTGCGTTACCTTCCACACTGTCACAAACTTCTTGATCACCGCCGCAAATTTCACAATCCATTTCCATACCCAGCGCTTTCATGCCGCCACACGTGCCGGCAATAGGCTTGCGCCCAAAAATAACGCCAACGGCCATGGCGGCGGTGAGTGTCAACATAGCAACAAATGCAAATATCACTGTGGTCATACTTTACTCCGGAAACTCAAGGAAAAACTGCTTCATGCCGGGAGTATAGCGCTCAACAAAGCGATCATCAGATGTTTTTGTTATCACCAACACTGCCAAGCCCAATTTTTCAGCCATTTGTATGCCCGCATCGGCCCCCAACACCATAAGCGCGGTGGCATAAGCATCAGCCCACATAGCCTGCTCATGAACCACGGTCACAGAAACTACCGAGTTATCTGCGGGTTTACCGCTACGCGGATCAACGACATGGTCAACTCGCACGCCGTCTACAACACGGAAATTTCTATAGTCCCCAGATGTGGCAACGCTCTGGTTCGACAATTGCAGCACCCGCTGAATGATACCCCGCCGAGTGGCGTCCGGTGCTTCTATGCCAATACGCCAGGGCCTAGCCTTAGCGCTTAGCCCCTGAGTGCGGACCTCACCGCCAATGTCTACCATGAAGTCATCACAGCCCAGTGCTACCAATGACTGAGCGACCTCATCCACTCCTAGGCCTTTAGCCAAAGCAGAAAAATCCAAATAGAGACCCGGCACATTTTTACGCACACTGAACACTTCGGTGGCACCCTCATACGTGCGCTGCAGCGCAAGGTTTTGCATTCCTACAGAGGTAAAGGCAGCAGCTTGAGCAGCACTTGAAGGAAAGTCATCTGCGTCAGTTGGTCCAAACCCCCATAAGTTTACAAGCGGGCCAACGGTCACATCGAAGGCGCCGTCAGATTGATCCCAAACCGTGGTAGCCGCTTCTAGAACACTGCCAAACCTATGGCTTACCGGAGCAAAGTCTAAACCTAAGTCATTGTTAAATTTCGTTATTTCTGAGTCTTCGATATACGTTGATAAGCTTTGATTGAAAGCCAACAGCAGCATATCAACCTCTGCCTGGCTAGAGACACATTCGCCCTCACTTTTGTACTGCACCCTATAATAGGTGCCCATAGTGGCACCCTGAATAGATTGGTAACCCGGCTCAGGGCTGCAAGCGCCCACCCCAATCACTGCTATCAATACAAAAATGGATACAAAGCGGTTTCTTTTTGGGTTGAGCAAACTCTTGTCCTTGGAGGAAAACTAATAAGTGGAATGAAAGGGTGAATAATAAAGCGTTTTCAAGCCCCCCCTTGCCGTGCAAAATCTGCGCGCAATTGGGCTGGCACAAGCCGACCAGTCTAAGCACAATATGGTTTAGATTAAATAGAACGGATTAAGGAAGTTCAGGTCATGAATTCACGTTGGTTTGCCCCGGTCATCATAGCTTCCGCTCTATTTGGTTGGCTTTGCGCAACACTCCTGCCAGAACTCATTTGGCTGGACACCATTACCGAACTGCTGCGCACAGCGTTCTTCTCGGCGCTAAAAATGATCATTGCGCCGCTGATCTTCTTTTCGTTAGTGGCCGGCGTTCTTGAGTTAAGAAACACCAGCAATATGGGCCGTTTAGGTGCAGTGACTCTGGGTTATTACGCTACCACCACCTGTATCGCCATCTGTATTGGCCTTATTGTCGTGTTCTTTTTCCACCCGTGGACCCAGTTCCCGCCCCTCGTGGACGACCCCATGGCATTCGCTGGTGTAACACCACAATCCGCCCGGTTAATCGACCCGGGTGATGGATCAATTACCGCATTATTGAACAACCTACTCCAAGCCATGCTGGTGAATCCGTTCAAAGCCCTGGCAGAAATGAACGTGCTGGGCATCCTTGTCGGCGCGATCTTGTTTGGTCTGGGCTTGGCTCTGACAATCAAAGAAGATTCGCCAATCAACCAGATTTTCTCTGATTTGGCCCAAGCCTCCTATCGCATAGCAGGCTGGGTTCTGACCACACTGCCACTGGGTTTATTCGCAATCTCCTACCAACTGGCAGGGCAAATCGACTTCTCCACAGTGACCGCTTTAGCGCAACTGGCAGGCGTAGTCTTCGCCGCTACACTATTTCACGGCCTTGTTGTGCTGCCCTTTATCGCTTGGTGGGCAGCAGGTTTATCGCCATGGAAATTCTTCGCCGCAGTATCCCAGCCCCTTGTCACCGCCCTTTCCACTTCATCCAGTGCGGCAACTTTGCCCTTGTCCATGGCCACCGCAGAGTCAAAACTCGGCGTAGATCGAGCCAAGTGCGCGTTCGTATTGCCCCTAGGTGCAACGGCAAATATGGATGGCACAGCCCTGTTTGAGGGCATTGCCGCCGTATTCTTGGCTTACATGTTTGGCATTGATTTATCGACCACCGGCATCATCGCCATATTCTTGGTCGCTATGCTTTCTTCAGTGGGCGCGCCGGGCATTCCTTCGGGTTCAATGGCCGGCATGCAAATGGTTATGTTGGCCGTTGGCATTCCATTAGAAGCCATTGGTTTGCTGCTACTGATTGAACGTCCGTTAGATACCTTCAGAACCGCAGTGAATGTTGAAGGTGACTTAGTCGGCTGCTTAGTGGCCAAACGCTTTACCCAATGAGACCTTTATGAGCCCACGAATACTCCTTTTAAGACACGGTCAGATACTCGCTAATAAAGATGGCCGCTGGCACGGTTCTACCGACAGCCCTTTAACGATAAAGGGCCGCTGGCAAGCCTATTTGACCGGTCGCTTTTTGGCCAAAACAGCGTCCTTGGATGCGGTTTACACCAGCCCCCTACAGCGCTGCCGACATACTGGCGCCTTGGCGTCCAAGAGCTACAAAGGCGTGACTAAGGTAGTCGATGGCCTAGCAGAGATGTCCATCGGTCAGTGGGAAAACATGGCGTTCACCAAACTGAACGCGGAACACCGCATTATAGAGCGGTTCAATGAAGATCTAGATTGGGCACCACCCGAGGGTGAAAGCCTAGGTATTGTAGCCTCGCGCATGCAAGAAAGTTTGCTGCAAATTGCCGATGACCACAGCGCAGATGAAACTGTACTAGTGGTCAGTCACGGCGCGGCCATGGCCGTAGCCTTAGGTCAACTTTTGCACCAAGACCCAAGAGCTTGGATGCAATACCGATTCGACAACTGCAGCCTCACAGAGATTCGCTTGGGCGATAACCCAAGCCTTGAGAAATTTAACGACTGTTCACACCAGTCGCTGTTCGGTTAAAGTCTAGCGCAACCAAATTACCCACAAAAAGTAACCTGGAGAGAACCATGGGCGAATATTCAATCGTAGAGAAAGCCAACCACATAATGACCGTGAGGATTAATCGTCCTGACAGACTCAATGCACTGCACCCCCTAGCCAATGCAGAGCTTGGACAGGTTTTTGATGACTTTGCTGCTGACGACGACCTTTGGGTTGCAATCATTACCGGTGAGGGCCGGGGCTTCAGCGCTGGCAACGACTTACGCTATCAAGCAGAAGGCGGCGAGCGCGTACCTACACCACGCGGCTTTGGCGGCCTCACCTCACGCTTTGACATGACAAAGCCCGTTATCGCGGCGGTCAACGGTGTTGCAATGGGCGGCGGCTTTGAAATCGCCCTAGCCTGCGACCTAATCATTGCCTCAGAGAATGCCAAGTTTGCGCTTCCCGAGCCCAAGGTTGGTCTTGCGGCACTGGCCGGTGGCCTAAACCGCCTGCCCAGACAAATTGGACCCAAGCGGGCGTTGGGTATGATTCTAACCGGTCGCCATGTGAGTCCTGAAGAAGGACAGCAATTGGGCTTTGTTAACGAGGTTGTACCTCACGACGACCTTATGGATGCGGCCCAGCGTTGGGCGAAGATGATTTGCGAATGTGCGCCACTGTCTATCCGCGCGAGCAAGGACGTTGTTTACAAGAGTTTGGACAGTGCTTCGCTACAAGACGCCATGGAAGGCAAGTACGATTCGGTGATGGAAATGGTCGGTAGCCAAGACTTTATCGAAGGGCCAAAAGCTTTTTCTGAGAAGCGCGCGCCTAACTGGCAAGGTAAGTAGCCTAAAGAGGCTAAGTTTGCTCTAGGGCGAGATCTTAGATTTAAAGCTTAGATTTAAAGCTTTAATTTAAGACCTAGAAGCAAAAAAGACTTACCCCATCGCCAGAATAAACCTTAACATTAGCGCCGACCGCCTCATTAAGCGGTCGGTCCTATCCCAAAACGTTAGCTAATTAGCTAAACAGAACGTTAGACAGAAGAAAGGTACCACCATGCTGAAAGTCTCCCACAAACAATTAATAGACAATGCCTTGGCAGAAGTCGAAACACTGGAAATCGAAGACGCCGAAAACTTTCTTGAAGACGACGACGCCCTGTTTGTTGACCTTCGAGACCCCAGAGAATTAGAACGAGAAGGCAAAATACCCAACGCATTCCATGCACCTCGAGGCATGCTGGAATTTTGGGTAGACCCAACGTCGCCCTATCACAAGGAAGCATTTGCTTCTGGCAAACGCATCATTTTTTATTGCCAAAGTGGTTGGCGTTCGGCCTTGGCCACCAAGGCGGTACAAGACATGGGGCTAGAGCGTGTATGCCACATTGGCGATGGTTACCGAGGCTGGAAAGACAGCGGCGCAGCCACCGAAGATGTCGAACGTCGCTAAAGCGCTACCGTTTGCTAGTAATTTCACCTCCACTCCCATTAGGCGGGCATAATTAAAAAATGATTCCAATCATCCACTTACTCGCCTTTTGCGGCGGCTTCATCATCATGTCCTTCGAGCTATTAGGCGGGCGCATACTGGCTCCCTATTTCGGCAGCGGCGTCTATGTGTGGGGCAGCATCATCACCATCTTCATGCTGTCGCTGGCTATCGGCTACCTGTTGGGTGGGCGTTTGTCAGTTAAAAACCCTTCGCCAAGAAAATTCGCTGGCATCTTTGCCATTAGCGCAATCTTCCTCTATCCAATGATTTTGTATGCCCAGCCCGTCATGGAGTTCATCTTTCTGCAGATAGAAGATCCTCGTTATGGCTCGCTCACGGCAGCTGCTTTTCTATTCATGGTGCCAACCATCATCTTGGGCATGATCTCTCCCTACTCCGTGCGACTACTGGTAGACAACGTGGAAGAGAGCGGCAAAGTTGCCGGCGCCCTCTACTTCACGTCCACCCTTGGCAGCGCGATAGGCACACTGGTCACTTCCTTTTATTTAGTGCTTTGGTTCGAGGTAGACACAATCATCACAATACTCACATTGATACTGCTCAGCATTGGTCTTATTGCTTGGTTCTTTGCGCCCGGCCAGTTAGGCGCAAGCAAAAATTCCGCAACGAACCCTTCGCCTGGCGCATAGGATTTTCACCGCTGTTACCGCCAGCTTTCCTTACCAAGAGAAACACCATGAGCTTATTAAAACCCAGTTCAATGCACAGACCGGCAGATAGACGCTTTGCTCAGCCATTAAAATCGTTCTGGGCGCTCCTTACCGCGCTCTTAGTAACCAGCGTGGCACCTTCAGTCTTAGCCGCTGGCAAGACCGTTATCCACGAAGAGCGCTCGTTGTATACAAGTATCTTAGTGCAGCAACAACGCGATTTGCTGTGCTTAAACTTCACCCTAAAAAGAGCCGACAGCAGCCAGAGCTGCATGGATGTAAAGAATCCACAGCGCATGGTATTTGCCTATACGCGCATGGCCATGTCTGGACTTTTATTCAACCCAAATCCAAAGCATATTATGATTGTTGGCTTGGGCGGCGGCACTCTGCCTGTCGCACTCACAGAAATATTCCCTGAAGCCAAAATACAAACCGTAGAAATAGACCCAGCGGTGATCGGCGTGGCTAAGCGCTTTTTTAACTTTACGGAAACAGCGAACAACAAAATTATCCAACAAGATGCCCGAGTATTTGCCAAACGTGCCGCATTGCAAAAACAGCAATTCGATCTGATTATTTTGGACGCGTTCAACGGAGACTATATTCCCGAGCACCTGATGACCCAGGAATTTTTAACAGAAGTGCAAAACCTACTGACCCCAGACGGCGTATTAGTGGCTAACACCTTTGCATCCAGTGACCTGTATGCGCATGAGTCAAATACCTATAAAGAGGTATTCGGCAACTTCATCAACCTGAAAGGCCGCGACTCGGGTAACCGGGTTGTGATCGTACCGCAGGGCGCACTCAACCCAGAACAAAGGACACCTATTTCCAAAGACTTGTTACTGGCCCAAGCGGGCGCGCTAACCCCCATATTGTCACCCTACGCGGTGCCGATAAAACGCCTAGCAAAAGATATTTTGAAAACGATAAATGCACCAGCTGACTGGGACGAGAGCAAGCGCCCGCTGACGGACCAATACTCGCCAGCGAATCTATTAAGAAGCCAGTAGACGTTTCAGCAGCTTTTAGCCTCTGATCGGGAAAGAGCTGTGCTACTGACTGACACTCAATCACCCAATCAATAGCGGGTCGGCCTGCCGAAGCCGACTACGACCCCAGCTTTATTACAACTTTTATAACCTTGAAAAGTTTTAAAACTTAAGCGCCAGCTTTAGCCCAATACTCATCTTTAAGCAGTCGCTTATACAACTTTCCTGTTGGATGCCGTGGTAACTCATCTCTAAAGTCTATGCTTCGCGGACACTTAATGTGGGAAAGATACTCGCGGCAGTAGTCCAGCAGTTCCACCTCCAACAGAGGACTGGCCAAGCTAGGGTCGGCCAACTGCACCACGCCCTTCACTTCCTCACCAAAGTCCGCGTTTGGCACACCAAACACAGCCACGTCCATCACCTTGTCATGGTTGATCAGAACATTCTCAGCCTCTTGAGGATAAATATTCACACCCCCAGAAATAATCATGAAATGCTTACGATCCGTCAGGTACAAAAATCCGTCGTCGTCTAAATAACCCACGTCGCCTAATGTGGACCAACCTTGAGCGTGGCGCGAGTCAGCCGTTTTGTCATCGTCTTTATAATATTCAAATGTACCGCCGCCACTCATATAAATAGCGCCAGATTCTCCCGCAGGCACTTCTTCCCCATGCTCATCACAAATATGGATTTCACAGGTTAAAGGCTTACCTACTGAGCCTTTATGTGCCAACCACTCTTCAGAGTTAAGCTGTACAAAACCGTTACCTTCAGTACCGGCATAGTATTCGTAAATCACCGGACCCCACCAATCAATCATCTTTTCCTTAATTGGAATCGGGCAAGGTGCCGCAGCATGAATGGCGCAGCGCAAGCTACTCACGTCGTATTTTAGGCGCACCTCTTCGGGCAGCTTGAGCATACGTACAAACATTGTTGGCACCCACTGACTGTGGGTAATACGGTAATTTTCAATACACTCTAGGGCAAACTCCGCCTCAAAATGCGCCATCACAACCACTGTTGTGCCTGAGCGCAAACAACCCATAGTAAACGCCAGTGGGGCTGCGTGGTATAACGGCGCAGGCGACAAATAAATAGAGTCGTCATTGGCGCCATAGAGCACCCGCAGTAAATTTAAATCTACCTCTACACCGTAATCCTGCTCAGGTAAGGGCCGTTTAACCCCTTTGGGATAACCCGTAGTGCCCGAAGAATAAAGCATTGGCGCGCCCTCGCTTTGATCAGCGATCTCCGTGGAGGGCATCCCTGCTAAAGCTTCTTCCCAAGACTCAAATCCGTCCACCACACCGTCTAACATATAGCTTTTTTCTACGCAGGCCATCTTGTCTAACAATGGCTGTACAACCTCTTTGCGTTCTATCGAGGTGATAAACACTCTGGCTTCGCAGTTGTTAACAATGTACTCGACTTCCTGCTGTTGCAGACGCCAGCTGATGGCAGTGTAGTAAATGCCGGCGCGCTGGGCTGCCCAACAAATTTGAAAAAAGCGCGGATGATTTTCCAGCAAAATCGCTATGTGATCGCCTCGCTGCAGCCCCAGAGAGCGCAGCAATTGAGCGCCCTGATTAGCTGCAGCCTCAAGCTCCGAATAAGTAACCGTCTCACCTGTCTCAGCCATAATGTAGGCAATCTTTTGCGGGTTTTCCGCTGCAATCTCTGCTGGACTCATAATTTCCCTCTCCCATTCGCGCGCGCTGTCTCAACAGGCGCGGATTAATCTTTTAACTCGTAAATTGCGAGCAAATTGTTATCTACTCGCAGCTCTCCCCAATCTCTCAGCGTTAACTCAACTCAACTCAAGGTTCAGCGAAGCCGAGTTCATACAATAACGTAAGCCAGTTGGCTGCGGGCCATCTGGAAACACATGACCCAAGTGCGCATCGCACTTGGCGCACAGCACCTCGATACGTCGCATGCCAAGCGTATTGTCCTCGCGATTAATTACCGAATCGATTTCCAATGGCGCATAAAAACTCGGCCAGCCACACCCTGCATCAAACTTAGTGCTGGAATCAAACAGCTCGCTGTCGCAGCATTTGCACATGTATTTGCCGTCGCGTTCTTCGTTCCAATAGACACCAGTGAACGGTCTTTCGGTACCGGCTCGACGAGTCACCTCAAATTCCTCAGCCGACAACATCTGGCGCCACTCTTCCTCGGTCTTGGTCACTTTGTCTTTATTTTCAATATCAGTCACAGGAATCTCCAAAATAATCCACTTTGTTAATGCTAAGCTAAAGCCATCGCCTTAGACTAGCCTACATCGGACACTTTTACCGACTGAGCTTAATAGGAAAGCACATGAGCCGCGTGATTACAGATCAAACAATCGACAGTAAACCATCTAGCAAACGCCCAATCATCAAGTCAGCCAAGCTTGAAGATGTTTGTTATGACATTCGCGGACCCATTTTAAAGGCAGCAGACAAGCTTGAAGCCGAAGGCAATAATGTCCTAAAACTGAATATTGGTAACCCCGCGCCTTGGGGCTTCAATGCGCCTGAAGAGATTCTACGCGACGTGGTGCGCAATATTCCTAATTCTCAAGGCTACTGCGACTCCAAGGGCTTATTTTCTGCCCGCAAAGCGGTTATGCAATATTGCCAACAAGTGCAGATCGACGATGTGGATGTTGAAGACATTTATATCGGCAACGGCGTGTCAGAGCTGGTTGTTATGTCCATGCAGGCCATGGTCAATGACGGCGATGAAATATTGGTGCCTAGCCCAGACTTTCCTTTGTGGAGTGCTGCGGTAAACCTTTGTGGCGGCACCCCAGTGCACTACCTCTGCGATGAAGAAGATGAGTGGCAACCCGATCTAGAAGATATTCGCAGCAAAATAACGCCAAATACACGCGGCATTGTGATCATCAACCCGAACAACCCCACCGGCGCAGTTTATCAACGCGAAATGCTGCTCAGCCTAATAGACATTGCTCGCACCAATGACCTTGTGGTCTTTGCAGATGAGATCTACGACAAGATCCTCTATGACGAGGAACAATACATTCCACTGGCCTCACTGGCTGACGATTTGTTGTTTCTTACCTTCAGCGGACTCTCAAAATCTTATCGGGTTGCCGGCTTTAGAACCGGCTGGATGGTGGTGAGTGGCGACAAAGGCCGAGCCAAGGACTATATCGACGGCTTAGATATTCTTGCCTCAATGCGCCTTTGCTCCAACGTGCCCACACAGCACGCAATCCAAACCGCCCTAGGCGGCTACCAAAGTATCAATGAACTCACGCAACCCGGCGGGCGTCTCTACGAACAGAGAAATGTCGCGTGGCAGAGGCTCAATGAAATAGACGGCATATCCTGCGTCAAACCCAAAGGCGCGCTGTACCTTTTTCCCAAAATAGACACGGCAAAATTCAATATCGTCGACGACGAAAAATTTGTTTTAGACTTTTTGTTGGCCAAAAAAGTCTTACTGGTCCAAGGCACCGGATTCAATTGGAAGAAGCCAGATCATTTTAGAGTAGTGTTCTTGCCCCATGTGGAACATTTGCATGAAGCGCTGAACCGGTTGGAAGATTTCCTCGATACTTACCGCCAATAAACCAATAGGCCAGCATGGCGATAGGGTAAGACATAAAGAAGCAAGTGCGCAAAGGCGTTGACCGGTAGAACCCAACTCAAGCGACTGAGTTAAGCGAGCTAACTGCTTGGAGAAAAGTCTCGCGCAACACGATAGAGCAAAAACTCATCGTAGCCAGTGAGTATGGGATAGACCCGGGATAATTCTTGGTCAAGCTCAGCGTCCCCGGTATCTACTAACAAGGCCCGGCTATCCAAGCTGGCAAGTTTAGTCCGCGACCCTACTATTGTGATGTCGTCTGGGCCACTTAACTGTCGAATGAGCTCGGCGGTAATTTGCTGATTACCACGACCGAACAAAAATCCCTGATTGCGCGTAAAGCTCATAATCAAATGCAGCCGCTGCGTCTGGCTCAACGCCAACAAGTCCGCTGCAGTTTGGTCCAGTAAAATATCGCCTCCTGGCAGCAGCACATCACAGCCGAGTAATGTGCCCTCAATGCCAAATGCTTGTTTGATAGACAAGCAAGTGCTACCCGGGCCAAATATATAGGCTCGCTCTTGATCAGCACCAAATTCATCCAACATGTAATTAGTGATCTCAGCCACCACAAGGGACTCATCCTCCATGCCCCCAATTTTCATCTGCTGCAAAAAGCCAGAAGATTCAGGCACCCAGAGATCGCCAAAGTGTTGAGTCCCTACTGCTCGCGGTGCCTGCAAAGAATCTTCGTCCTTGGATTTATTGATCGGCACATAATCACGCACTTCACGCGCCATGCGCCCAACCAAACCGCCCACCGCAAGCGCTGCCACCACTTCAGCGGCAGCCGCAGGGCTAATCGCAAACACACCGCTGTGCATTTTTACACCGGAGGGTAAGCCCAAAACAGTCGTCTGGGCGTTAACCCCAAGCAGCACATCGCGCGCAGTACCATCACCTCCTGCGAAAACCAGTAAATCAATGCCTTCAGCGCTGAGTGTGCTTGCAGCAACTTGGCTGTCGTGGCCTGAACTGGGCCCCTCACTGCGCCCAAGTACCTGAGCATCAAGACCCGCCAGGGCGAGCGCAGATGCACCCATTTCCTCTGCCCAGGTAAACCATTGAATCTGTTCGGTCTGAGAGCCCAGCAAAGTGTTCAATTGCTGTAAAAATACCTGGGTACGCATAGCCGCTTGAGGTGTCCCCGAGCGCTGCTTCGCCAAAGCTTGCAGCTCAATGCCGTCACTGCCTTTCAGCCCAACCGCGCCGCCTATTCCGGCCAGCGGATTGAGTAACAAACCTATTCGTAATGAGGCATGTGTCACAGGTTAAGCGCTCACAACTTTTTCCACCTGCTCGGCGATGGCAAGCGATGCAGTTAACCCTGGGGACTCTATGCCCAGCAAATTAATGCGCCCGAAAACGCCATGCTGAGCCGGTGTATGAAGCAGAAAATCTGCTGCGGCAATACCGGGGCCAGATATTTTAGGGCGAATGCCGGTGTAACTTGGATGCAAACGTTCAGGATCCAAATTTGGAAAGTAGGCCTGAATAGCGGCTACAAAATCCTGCTTGTGAGATTCGTCAAAACTATAATCCACCTCATCAATCCAGCGCACATCCGGGCCAAATTTCACTTGCCCAGCGAGGTCTAAAGTCACATGTACACCCAATCCGCCTGCCTCCGCCGTGGGATAAACCAGTCGCGAGAAGGGCTGTGCACCGGAGTAAGAGTAATAGTGGCCTTTGGCATAATAAGCATCTGGCCCGCCCGGCGTATCATTACTCAGCCCCGGCGCCCACAGGCCAGCGCAATTGATTACCCATTGCCCAGCAATGTCTAACTCAGCGGTGCGCACAAGGCTCTTTTGCCCCTCAAGGCGTTGGCTCGACTCAATACTCAGCACTTTGGTGTTAAGCGCAACCATACCGCCGTGTTTTTCAATAATGCCCTGCAGGCTCAACATATAGGCATGCGAATCCACTATGCCAGTTGACGGCGAAACCACGCCCCCGACACCCACCACCTCAGGTTCTAGCTCACTCAGTTCTGCCTGAGAAATCCAATAAAGGTCATTAACGCCGTTACGCTGAGCTTGATCTTGGTAGCCAGCCACTGTCTCGCGTTGAGATTCATGTGCGGCCACTATGACTTTGCCGCACTGCTTGTGCGGCACCGCAAACTGTTGGCAGTGCGCGTAGAGCATTTCGCGGCCACGCACACAAAGCGCAGCTTTAAGGCTATTTTCTGGATAGTAAATTCCTGCATGGATCACTTCTGAATTGCGCGAACTCGTTTCGCTGCCAATCAAATCGTGCTGCTCAAGCACAATGACTTCGCGACCGGCCGCTGCAAGCCGAGCGGCCACCGCAAGCCCCACTGCCCCTGCGCCAATAACAATGCAATCAACACTATCCATGAATCCGGTTAACCTCTTTAAGCTCAGTTAACGCGCGGCAGAACGCCAACGCGCGCTCGCCTGCCCGCGTATTTAACCATTCATCAGTTTTAACTCTATATTGCGCAATAGCGCTGGCAAATGCTGCTACATCAACGGTCAGGTTATCAGCACTGGGGTTGAAGATCACATTCGCCGCTTCGGCAAAAACAGATTCTAGGGCCTGGGTGCGCAGTTCTGCGGCAAAAAAAAGTGCCTGCTGCGCATCACTGCGCGGGGCAGCTATATAGGTGTAGGCAAAGTCAGGACTGTTTCGCCGCTGCTCACCGGCTATGCACCAATGCGCAGCTTCATGCAAAGCCGATGCTGGAAAATCTTCGCGAAAAATAAGCTCAGCAGGCTTATCCAAAGTTGCAGGCAGATATAACGGTTCATCCGCTCCGCCGCGCATCTCCACTGCGTAAGCTTGGGCAAAGCACTGGTTAAACACCGCGACAATGTCAGCGGCACTGGGCTCGTTTACACCAACCAGTTTGGCGGTAGCCACTTTACTCATAAGCATGGCACCAATAATAGACACAATAAATGAGGGTTACGCACCCTAAGCGGCCTTCTTCTGAATCCAGTAGCACAATACAACCTGCCCAGCGACATCTACCGTTTGCTCAATCGTCAGCAGTGAATGTCCCATGAACTGGCAGAAATGCTGAAAGTCCCGTTCGGTAGTTGGATCAGTGGCGATCACACGTAACACTGCACCGCCCGCCAATTTGCGCACCGCGTTGCGCACTAACATCAGCGGCTCTGGGCATACTAAACCCGTTGTATCTAACGCCTCGTCAAAATCCAAAACATCTCCAGTGAGCGTAAAAGTAGGGTAAGAAGTGCCAAAACCAGCGCAGTTCCAATGACCATCCATGGTATGCGAGATACCGTTCAAATTACAGTAAGGTCAATAATTGTATAGTTTGCACCACCTGTCCTATCGGCCCTTGACAGCCCCTATAGGCCGACACACACTCGGCTGAACATTTTAAGTAGACAGTAGAAAAAGTTAAACTTGCACCGCAATCCACCGGCCTTTTTAACAAGGTTTTTAGCGGTTTTTATGTAGGTTTTTGAGTGCATAAATAGATGTGGTCAAATTCTTAATACTGCCAGTAAAAAAGTGGCCGCAGCAGTGATTGCAAGAGTGATAGCACCAGTAATAGCACCAGTGAAAGCACCAGTGATAACAATAAGAGGACTTTACGGCGTCAGACAAACAAGACTCTCTAAATGGCTACTACAAATTGAGAACAAAAATGTCGAATTTCGGTAGAACGAAAGATCACGAAAAAATCTATAAGCCCGTCAAAAACCAGGCCCAGCATGGACTTTTAGCCTACGCGGTCAATGCGCAGTTATCTCTGCGAGCGCTCGGCAACTTGGCTCTTGTTGCCTTATGTTCAGCATCGTTTAGCGCGCAGGCTGCCCCAGCCACATTAGAGCTAAGAGACCCTTACCCATTTATAGAAGCACAAATCAGTCAAGCTGAAATCAATGAGGCAACCATCGCCCTTGAGCAAATTATTCTTGATATCGAGGATAGCCGTAGCCGCTACGCGCCCGAACTTATTCAACCTCTGAGCATTCTTGGCAAGGCGCAAATGGCGACTGGAGATTATATGCAAGCAGTTGAAACCTTTGACCGCGCCATTCACCTAACACGGATAAATTCGGGACTATTTGCCCCCGAACAGGTGCCACTCGTTTACCTGCAAGCTGACGCCTACGTAGCGATGAGCGACTTGCGCAACGCCCAACAGCGCGAAGAATATGCCTTCCAAGTGCTTTCAAATCGCTCAACTAGTAGAGAATTGCTTGCGGGCATGCAGCGTTTGGGTGATTTTTACCTAGACACCTACAACTTCTTGGCTGCACGCACCTTGTTTAGACAGGGCTACGAGGTTCTGGAGAATAATGGCTTCGGTAATTCTGACTCAGCGATTCCTTTTCTCAAAGGCACCGCCAGCTCTTATAGAATGGAGCGTTTCCCGCCCTTGTATTCGCAAGAACGCCGTGCTGATGAACTAGGGCGCAAGCCCGAAAACACCCGCAATCTAGAATACAGCACCGAATATCTGACCATTAACAACTTCCCTGCGGGCGAACGCGCGTTGCAAAATATTGTCAAAATCCGCCAAGGCGCTTTGAGTTTTAGGGACGAAAACCCGGACCCGAAGGTTGTCCAAAATGATCAAGCACTGGTTAACCAAGCGCTACTAGACTTAGCAGATTGGCACCTGCTCTTTAGCAATCAAAAGAGGGCACGTACCTTGTACTCGGAAATTCACCGACAGCAAGCCCAGTTCCCCACAGAACTTAAAATTGACTTGAGCCTCCCAGAGTTGTTGTACTTACCGGTACCGCAAACTCTTAAGCCTCCACCTGCCGCAGACCGCCTTCCTATGGAAACTGGCAGCATTACATTAGAGTTTTCTATCCATAAAAATGGCCGGATTCGCGGCTTAGAAACCATCGCCTACGAGCCGAATGACGCAATAGAATTCCATGCACGAAGCAGCATGCGGCAAGCAATCTACAGACCAGCAATGGTTGAGGGTGAGGCCACCGTAACCCCAGCCCATAGATATGTTCACACCTACCCCTACTTTCCTAGTCGCAAAGCGCGCGCCAAAGAGCAGGAAGCGCTTGAACAACAAACAGGCCCAGAGACAGAACCTGCGCCAGTACCAGACCTAGACCTAGACCTAGAACAAGAACAAGAACAAGAACAACAAGCAGATCAGCCAGCAAATGACGAAAACGACAAACAGACAAATGCCGCAAATTTCAGAGGCACAATCATCGAGTCAGCGAATGCCAACAACGCCTAAAAACGAAGCAGAAAAAGGTAAGTCACAGATGCTACAGCCGCTCTTTAGCAAAGTCCGAGCACATACACGCCGCTTAGGGCTGGTCATTGCCTGCCTAGGATTTGTTCAGGCCTGCGCGCCCATTACTCAGCTACCCCAGAACTTGCCCAGACCAAATACGCCGTCGCAACAAAGTCCTTCAAGCCCGTCATCAGGCTTGCCAACACCGCCCTCGCCTTCTGGCCCACCCTCGTCGCCGCCGCCCCAGGGGTTACCGTCCCCGTCTGGGCTGCCTTCGCCACCGGGCTTACCTTCACCTCCGGGCTTACCATCGCCTCCTGGGCAACCCACGAGTAACCCGCAACCGCCAGGCAGCGAATCCTCAGAAGATGGCACCTCAGGCCCCGGCGGAGAACCGGGCTGGTTAGAAGACCTAGAGGGTGGGCCAGCAGATGACTGGCAAACAAGTAACGAAGACAGCAATGGCGGTGCCGGCGGCGGTGAAAATACCGCCAGTGGCGATTCACCCGCGGATGGCTCCGGCGGCAGCAAATCTGCCGCTGAAGAGGCACTCAAAGGTGCATTAGAAGATTTCGACGGCGAAATTCTCGCTGAACGAGGTGCATTGAAAAAGTCCGCAGACAATACTCCGACACCCGCTGGAGCCCGTGGACCGGGCTTACCTCAGGGCAATGAACAAAGTGGCGCAGAGGGTAGCGACGCAAATACTGACTCTCGCAGTCAACAATCAAGAGCGCGCATTCCAAATCGCCCACCGCCACCGCGCAGGGGCAGTGAGCCTCTGCCTGTTGATATACCAGATGCCAAAGATGACGACATTATCGCAAGACAACTGCGCGAAGCGGCGCTGCAGGAGAGCGACCCAGAACTGAAAGAAAAACTCTGGGCAGAATATCAACGGTATAAAAAAGGTTAGCTAACGCTCACTTTTCGCAACAGTAACTAATGAATGACTTGAGGAATGGATATCCGTCAACAACATAGCGCAAATGCCAACCATGCAACGCTCGCTACTCTCCCCAGTAGATTAGCGACTTTGCTGCTGTGGGGAATTATTGGCCTGCTCCTATACGGTTGCGGCACCCAAGTTGTCCGCGAAGTTGACAACACGCCCCCTGAGCAAATTGCATTTGAGCAAAGTGAGAGTCAACTCTTAGACATTGGCATTGCCGTATTCGACCCCAATGTGCCAGAAGATTACGACGAGCGTGTAGAACAAATTATTTTGCCAGAAATCAGGCAAGCCGAAGCTCAGTACATGCCCTACATCACTAAAAATCTACTTCAGTCAACGGGCAACTGGGGCGCAGTCAGAGTGGTCCCCCGCCCCAGCGACGCCGTAGACCTAACAGTTTCAGGAAAAATCATTGCCTCCACCGGCGAAGAACTGATTTTGTCCCTGACAGTAAAAGACGCCACGGGCAAAGAATGGTTTACCAACGAATATACAACCCTCGCAAGCAAATATGGCTATGAGGCCAGTACCGCGCGTGACCGAGATCCATTTCAACGCGTCTACAAAGATTTTGCCAATGACTTGCTACATTACAGACAAGGACTGTCAGAGAAAGAAATCACAAACATTCGCGCAACGGCAGAACTCAAATTTGCCAAGGCATTTTCGCCAGACGCTTTCAGCCAACATATTGCCATTAACGAAAACGGCGAATACCAAGTTAACCGCCTACCGGCAGAAAACGACCCGCAACTCGCGAGAGTCAGGCAAGTGCGAGAACGCGAGTACTTATTTATCGACACGCTAGACGAGTACTACGCCAATTTTCATCGGCAGGTATATCCGGTCTACAACAATTGGCGCAAAGCAACTTATAACGACGCCATCGAATACAAAGAACTCAGAGCAAAGTCCAAACAACGAATAATTGGTGGCACCGCAGCCATTCTGGCAAGCGTAGGCAGCATCTATGGAAGTGACAATGCCTACGTCGACGCAAGCGGCGTGGCAGGTGTTGGTGCGGGCGCAACACTCATTATCAGCGGCATCAGAAAGCGCCAAGAAGCAGAGCAGTTTGCAGACAAACTAAGAGAAGTCGGCAGTGCCGCTGAAGCGGAACTGGTGCCTACGACCATTGACCTAGAAAATCAAACAGTAAGATTGAGCGGCAGCGTGGACGAACAATACGATCAGCTCAGGGGCATCCTGCAACGCCTTTACCTGGAAGATTTGAATCTGCAAAGTAATGTCCAAAGCGACCGCCCCAAGAACCCCGAAAGTGCGGATGTACCTAAGTGAGTTTGCATTGAGTACCGCCCCGCGATCACCCATAACGCCAACGATTCCGCCGCTGTCTCAGGGCAAAAAAGCGCAGGATCAAGGCGCAAACGCTTTCTATGAGCAGCCCGGTGTAAAAATTGTCGCCGCTAGCCTAGGGATTTTGCTGCTACTGGTCGTCTTCATATTGTGGCTGGGCAGCTTGTTTGAACCGCAAGTTCAGGACACGACAACTACCAATCAAGTAACCACAACTACCAGCGAGGAAACGCTGCCTGTGGCGTCTGTTGAGGCACCATTTAGCACGTTGTCTTTGGCGCAAGCTAAAGAGGCTGCGCAATCAGAACTCGGCCGTTTTGTAGAATTACAGATACGGTTAGAGGATGAATTCAACGTACAAGCGTGGGGCGAGCAAAGCATTGTTACCGCCAAGGACCAAGCCCTAATTGGCGACAATCATTTTATTCAGGACGATTTTGAACAAGCCATTAACGCCTACAAAGCCGCCGCCGACCAACTGGCCAAATTACTTAGGGAAGCGGAGCAAGAATTCGCAAAGCATCTTGAGTCTGCCATGGAACATGTTCTGTCTTTAGACCAGGTTGCAGCAGGGGTAGAACTGGCAGCAGCTAAAATCATTAAGCCCCAAGACCCTGAACTGCTGGCATTGAGCCTGCGCGCTGCACAACTGCCGCAGATCAAGGACCTACTCTTACAAGCACGTAATTTGGAACTCACAGAAAAATACGCAGCGGCTTTGAGCGTCTACGCAAAGGTTAAGCAGCTCGATGGGCAAACACCCGGCCTTGAGCAGAATATTACCGCCGCCAAAAATGCAGAAGAAAAACAAACTATACGTAAGTTGCTTGGGCAAGGGTTCAAATATCTAGAACAAAAAGACTTCGACAACGCACGAGATACGTTTAACAAGACCCTGCAAACCCACGCCACAAACGCAATTGCCCTTGCTGGCCTAGAACAAGTCAGTCAGCGCAACGATGTCGCCATCATCCTAAACAACGAGCGCATTGCAAAAGAACACTTAGCTAACGAGCAATGGTCTCAGGCTGTTACCGCTTACGACGCCATTTTGACTCTAGATGACAACATACAGTTAGCCAAGAACGGCAAACAACTGGCCCAGGCCCATGCGCGCACAGAAAAAGTACTGACACGTATCAGTACTCAACCCAGCAAACTCTCTGACGCTAACCTGTTTGCCCAAGCCAATGAACTGTTAGAGGAAGCCCAAACCCTCAAATATAAGGGTCCACGCCTAAACGCACTCATAGACTCAGTGAGCCAAACCTTGACCCTGTATCGCGACCCAGTTTTAGTCACGCTACTGTCCGATAATTTCACTGAAATTGTTCTATCAAATATTGGCAAACTGGGTGTATTTCAAAGCAAAGTGCTGTCGCTCAGGCCCGGCGAATATACCATCAGAGGCAGCGCAAGCGGCTGCAGAGACATTTTTCTCACAGTAACCGTACTGCCCGGTATCGAGCCCATTGAAGTGCTCTGTAGGGAAACAATTCGCTGATATGAACAAACTCGACCCACAACGCTCGCCTATACAGGCAACCCAGTTTGCCCCAAGCTCAGGACAAACCTCTGTCGCCAAAGTGGGTTTGTTACAAATCACTGCTGGCATTGCGGCAATTTTTGCGGTTTTGACACTCGGCTATTTATTTACCTCAAAAAGCGTGCAACTAGTTATAGACCCGCTACCCACATCAATCAGCATCAGTGGTGGCATCGCCCTGAATCTAGGCGAGGTCTACCTTTTACGCGAGGGCGAATACACGTTAACCGCCCAAACTCCCTTACACGAAGCATTGAAAACCAAATTTAACGTGGGAGAAGACAAGAACCAGCGGCTGAGTTTTGCTTTTACCCCCCTGCCTGGGCTGCTTAAATTGGACCTCGACCCAGTCCACGCCAAAATTAGCATTGACGGTGAAGTGATCGCCAACCCAAGCCAGCCAATCGAGTTAAGCCCGGGCGAACACGTTATTGCAGCCTCGGACCCGCGCTACCTGAGCAGCCAGAAAACAATACGTATTGTTGGCAAAAAACAGACGCAGAAACTCAGCATCAGTCTTAAACCTGGTTGGGCAGATATCATGGTGACCAGCTCACCAGCTGGCGCTGAGATCTGGTTAGACGACGAAAACACCGGACTAACAACCCCTGCAAGCGTTCAAGCTTTAGCGGGAGAACGCGGCATAAAAGTACGCAAGCCCGGCTATAAAGCGTATAGCCAACGGTTATTCGCTCAAGCAGGCCAACCCCAAACCTTAGACTTGGCCCAACTGATTCAAGCAGACGCTCAGGTCAATATCACCTCTAACCCGTCTGGTGCGGCGGCAATTGTTAACGGCGAATTTGTCGGCCAAACGCCAATAGAAATTGACTTAAAATCAAATTCGAACCAGCGCATTGGGCTCATTTATTCAGGTCATGCTCGGGCGAATAGAACCCTGCGGATGGAAAAAGGTGAGCTGCGAAAACTCCACGTAGATTTAAAACTACTTAAAGGCACTGTTGCCATTGAAACCCAGCCGAAAAACACCGAGGTCAGCATCAATGGCAAAATCATTGGCAGCGGCGACCAAAATGTACAACTGCCACTTGAAGCGCAAACAATCACACTTTCGCTTGACGGCTATGCGGGTTTTGAAACAGTTATCAATCCTAAAGCAGGTATTACCCAGTCGCTGAAAGTTAAATTACTAACCCTAGAAGAAGCACGAATAGCGGCGCTAAAACCCATCCAAATCACCTCCCAGAACCAGCGCCTAAGACTTTTCAGCGCCGACTCAGTCAACCTAGGCGCATCACGACGAGAGCCAGGTCGACGCGCCAACGAGACCATGCGCACCGCAACATTTGAGCGCTTGTTCTATCTCAGCGAGCATGAAGTAACCAACAAACAGTTTCGCGCTTTTGCTACGGGCCACGACTCTGGCGATTACCAAGAGACCAACCTTAACGACAATGACCAACCCGTAGTGATGGTGAGTTGGCACGAGGCAGCCGCGTACTGCAATTGGTTATCGAAAGAGGATGGACTAACGCCCTTTTACCAGATGGAATTCGGCAAAGTAGTTGGTCAAAACCCCGCCGCCAAAGGCTACCGTCTGCCCACCGAGGCAGAGTGGGCATGGAGTGCAAGGAAGCTGCCACCGGAACAGAGCGCCGACGGCCAACAACTACGCTTCGCTTGGGGCAACGCCCTGCCACCGCCCGAGCGATTTGAAAATTACGCTGACCGTTCCGCAGCGAATCTTGTGGGCAGAATAATATTTGGTTACAACGACAACTACAGTGGTTCGGCGCCAGTTGGCACATTTAGAGCCAACCACCACCAGCTGTATGACATGGGTGGTAACGTCGCCGAGTGGACACACGATTTCTACGAAATCCCTAAACAAGATGAAGTAAAAGATTACCTAGGCCCGATGAAGGGCGAATACCACGTCATCAAAGGCGCAAGCTGGATGCACGGCACAATCACCGAGCTACGCTTATCGTTCAGAGACTACGGGATAGATGGCAGACAAGACATTGGCTTCAGGATTGCGCGTTATGCTGAATAACGCCTACCAAGAAAAATTGGAAAACAAAATGTTTAAGCACAAGCGAAAGCAAAAGCGCATTGGCAATACTCCGATCAAGATGCCCCTTTTTAAAGCGGGTGTTTGCCTACTCCTAGGCAGTTTCAGCGCTCTATTGCTGGCAGAGACTCAGCCGGCAATCCCAGCAACAAGCTCAGGGGGCGCAAGTGCAAAAATTGAACCTCAAACGACTACGCCCAGCACTGGCAACCCCAGAAATGAGGCAAAAAAAACACCCGTACTGGTTGCGCCCAAAGCCGCAACAAGAGACCAAAAAGATGTATTCAAGCCCAGCGAAGAGATTTCTGAGGACTTCGCCGTGCCCTTTCCTGTAGACATTTAATCAACTACTTAATGAAACCAAATACTGGACAGTTGGACTAAACAATATGAAAAAACAAATACCAACAGAGATGATCTTTCAGATCAGCGCGCTCATCATTTCAGTGATTTTGGTACACCTAGTCTACCAAACAGTCATTAGACCAAACGCGGAAGCAGTGCTTGAAAGCAATGCTGCACAAGCCGCAATAAATAAAGACTATGTGCAGGAACGGTCACTGTACGTGGTGGTAAAAGATTACGAACAAGAGTCTTGTTTTATTCTGCTGTTTTGGGCGCTGGCCATCATGGGTTTAAAAACTCGCAGCGCCTTTTATGAACAAGACCTCTTAGAAAAAGATTTCATCAATGTCCGTGGCGGAATGAATATTTTACCCCAAGATACCCGCACCTACATCCGCCCCTTACAAGCGTTGTCTGAAAAAGAACAAATGGGGCTACTGCCCAGAGCACTGAGCGCAGCGCTGAACCGCTTTGCCTCCACAGAAAACGTGCAAGATGTATCTGAGGCCGTGAAATCTGTATGTGAGGGCGAATCAGACCGCTTGGACAGCGAACTGTCTATGATTCGATATATCGCATGGGCCATTCCCTCTATTGGTTTCATCGGTACGGTCAGAGGGATTAGCGACGCCCTAGGCCAAGCCTACAAAGCCGTGGAAGGCGATATTGCCGGTGTTACTGCAAGCCTAGGCGTTGCTTTTAACTCAACCTTCATCGCCCTGCTGATCAGTATTGTTTTAGTTTTCTTTATGCACCAACTGCAGTTAATCCAAGAGCGCCTAGTGCTAGACACTCACAATTACTGCGACAAACGCTTGCTCAGCCACCTAAGAACAACCGACAAGTAATATGCACTTAATAGATATCAATGACGGCGGGTTAACCTGCACAAACGACCAAGGCGAAGTGGTCTACGAGCAACCAAGTATCGCCTACTTTAACGGTAAAAGTTTGCTCTTTGGTTATGAGGCGTTGGCAAATGTAAAAAGCCACCCACAAGCCTGTGCGAGTCAATATATGGGTAGGCTGAGCGATGAGACACTGGCCTCCCCATTAGGCGAGGCCCTCAATCACGCGGACCTAATTTTCCACCACTTAAAGAAAATGATAGCCGCCACGAGCACAGAAGACTGCGCTTTTCTTATTCCCGCCTACTTTTCCGACGAACAACTACAACTACTGCTGGGCGTTGCCCTCGCCGCCGGTCTAACCCCATGTGGGTTTATTAACAGTGGACTTGCACGTCAAACGGCAAACAATGAACCCAACTTCTACTTACTTGATATCGGCTTACGCCAAGGACAACTCAGCAGCGTAGCGCGCACCGACACCATGCTTGCAAATACCTCTACCGCCAACTTTGACAGCTTGGGGTTATTCAGCATTGTGGACACTTGGCTACAAGAAATCGCCAACGTGTTTCTAGACAGCATTCGCTTTGACCCACTGCACAGTGCCACTACCGAGCAACAGGCGTTCGACCAAGTGCTGACATGGGTTGAGCAAGGACAACTGCCTCAGGATGCCAGAATCAGTGTAGATATTGATGGCTACAGCCGCAGTGCTGAAATAAATATCAATCAACTGATCAACCAATTATCGCAGCAACTAGATCAGCTGGGCCTGACGGACGCCAATCATTTGGTCCTAACACCAAGAGCCGCCAAGATTCCAATGCTGGTGGATTTGCTGGAAAGCAGAACAGCCAGTGTTTGTGTGTCCAACAATCCAATCTATTTCGAGCAAGCACAAAAACTCGCTCAGAGCTTTGTGCCAGGGCAAGTTGAGCGGCTCAACGCCCACCCACTTTTGGATTTTGGCAGCGCAAGTACACCACCTACTGCGTCCGGTAACGACCTTAACAGTGCAGATACAACGGCAGAACAAGTTGAACGAGGGCCGGCAACTCACCTGCTTGGCGACTCAGCTGCAACGGCAATTACAAACCGCTCCTTTGAGGCCTTCTTGGACGAAGACGGGCTACTGCGCCCCAATGCTCAGGTCCTTGTAAATGGACAACCCGCTCGCCAAGCAAAACTGAAACACAGTGACCAAGTGTCCTTTGCCGGCAATAGCTGGCAGGCCATTCGCGTCGAATAAATATGGCAAAAAAACGTCCTTTCAACATATTCTCTCTCGCATTTCTCGACGTAATGTCCTGCGGCTTTGGCGCTGTGATTCTGATTTTCCTTATCGTCAATCACGACGCACAGCAAAATCAGGCCATCGTTAACAAAGATCTATTAGCAGAGATACGCCTACTCGACTATCAAGTACTCCAGGGCGAAAAGGACTTATTCGATTTAATTGAGGCCAAAGACAACAGCCAAGCCCGGCTGAGCAACGCCATTGAAAAAGCCGCTGTAATAGAAAAAAGTCTCCAAGCCCAGTTGGATAGACTGCTTGAACTAGAGGCCAATTCAATCGCTACTCAATCAGACACCAACGAACTGAAATCAGACATAGAAAGCCGCCAAGATGAAATAAAACAACTTGAAGCGCTAAAAGCCGCCAACGACGGCAACCAAATCAGAAATATAAAGGGCGAAGGCGACCGTCAGTATTTAACGGGCATGCGAGTGGGCGGACGCAATGTCGTGATTGTTGTGGACAGTTCCGCCAGCATGCTTGACGAAACAATCGTCAACGTTTTGCGCAGACGAAACATGCCTGTCGAAAAACAGCTGCAAGCGCCAAAATGGCAAAGGGCTATACGCACTGTAGAGTGGCTCGCCGCACAACTGCCACTGGATGCTGAATTTCAGCTGATGACCTTCGGGGAGGCCACTCAAACCCTGGTGCCCGGTGGCTCCAACGACTGGCAGCCTATGGCCGACGGCACGCTGATTAACGCAGCCGTTGAATCTTTAAAACAACAGGTACCCACAGGCGGCACCAATCTGGAAGGCGTTATGCTGGCTATAAGAGAGCTCTCTCCCATTCCGGATAACGTCTATTTCATTACCGACGGACTACCTACCCGAGACAACGCAGAGCCAAGAAGTGCAACCATTAACGGCAACAAGAGACTAGAGTTGTTTAGAGCAGCCGCCGAGCGATTGCCGCGACAAATTCCAGTCAATGTCATCTTATTCCCAATGGAAGGTGACCCACTGGCCGGCGCGGCGTGGTGGCAGTTGGCACGAGTTTCCGGCGGCGCATTTATTTCTCCTTCATGGGATTGGCCATAATGACCAGAGAAAAATCAGAACACATTGGAGAGCAAATCGCAGCACAGACAAAGAAAGTGACCGCTGGACAGATTTCCCTTGAGTTGCGCGAAATTCCGTCGCCTACTTTGACCATAAGGAGTGCGACCACTCAACAAATGGCTTTTTACAAGCTACTCCATCACGAGGCACGCGCTAAATGCGTAAAAGACGAGGTGTAGAAGAATTCAGCGTATCGTTCCTAGATGTCATCTGTTGTGGCTTTGGCGCGATCATATTGCTGTTAATGCTGACCAAAACATTTCAGCCAGAGGTGCTAGAGGTCAGTAGTGTGGACCTAACCGAACAGGTTCAGCAGCGCGAGGCCGCCCTATTTGAAATCAGAGGTAAAATCAGCGAATTGCGCCGGCAGATCCAACTAGAAAATAGCGACCTACAAAGCAAATTAGTAGAGCTGGCAGAATTACAGACCCAGTTAACCAAGGTACTGGGTCGCTTTGACAACCTAGCCGAAGCAGAGCGAGAAATTTCCCTCGAAAATCAACAGCTCGCCTCTGCTAGACAAAGCCTAACCGATGAGATGGAACGCCTCTTAGGCCTAGACTTCAGACGCGACTCTGGACTTGTTGGCGGCATCTCCGTTGACTCAGAATATATAATATTCGTGATTGACACATCGGGCAGTATGCAAAGCGCAGCTTGGGGCCAAGCCGTACAAAAAGTCAGCGAGACCTTGGCTATTTATCCCAACGTAAAAGGCATACAAGTCATGAACGACATGGGCGACTACATGTTCCCCGCCTTTGCACGTCAGTGGATAGAAGACAGCCCAAGCCGACGCAGCAACATAGTTAATACACTGCGTAACTGGGCCCCCTTCAGCAACTCTAGCCCGGTCGAAGGCATCGAGGAGGCGGTATCGGCCTTCTATGACCCAAACAAGCGCATCAGCGTTTATGTATTTGGCGATGACTACACCGGCAACTCTATAGAAGAGGTTGTGGAGGCCGTTGACCGAATAAATTTAGCAGACGAATCAGGCCGTCGGCGAGTACGCATACACGCTGTAGGTTTTCCGGTTTTTCTAGATCGCCCCAATGCCAGAACATTTCGCTACGCAGCTCTAATGCGCGAACTGGCTTACCGCAATGACGGTACCTTTGTGGGGCTCACCCAATACCAATGAGTAAAAGCATGGCTAAAATTATCTCCTGGTTTAAAGCGCCGGAACTGACCAACGGTGCCAAGAGCGCAAAACTAACAACACATGTGTTAGTAGGGTTGGCGCTCTTCACCGCAGGCTGCAGTGGCGCCCAAGTCAGTTTGGAAAACCAATTTCCAACCCCTCTGCTTGAGCCTATTCCTATAAAAGCCGGCATCGTTCTGAATGAACAACTGCTGAGTTATAACCACAACGAAGAAATTCAAGGCTCAGGCAAATTCAATATTCATATTGGTAGCGCCCAACGGAATATGTTTAGCCGACTGGGCGACGGGCTATTCAGCGAATATAGCGTGCTTGGGCAACTGGCAGGAAACGAAACTGTTGACGCCATTTTGCTGCCCGAAATTATGCAAATGCAAATGGCCCTACCCCGCCAAACACGCTCAGAGTATTTTGAGGTGTGGATGCGCTACCGGTTTCACTTCTACGATAACGAGGCAAATCTAATCGGCTCGTGGGACCTTCCCGCCTACGGCAAGGCAAACCAAAACGACTACCGAGGAGATGAAGCAGGCCTCAAAGCAGCGGCGCTTTCTGCATGCCGAGACGCCATGGCTTTCTTCAGCCTAAATTTCCAATCCGAATCTGTAGCCGCGCGCTGGGCTGCAGGCGAAAAAGGCACCCCGAAAGCGGCGCAGGAAACCTCAGAAGAAACCACATCAGAGAAGACGTTAGAGTCCGCTGAGAACTCAGCAGCAGAGCATGAGGCGGCAGATAAGACTGATGCGCTAGAAGAACAGAAAACAACAGAGCAAGCGCAACCCGTGGCAAATGAGACGGCAACTGAGAGCGCAACTGAGAACCTAACAAAATGACTATTTCTAACGCGCAAACCAAGCACCCAATGACGAGGGCAATACAATGAAACTCATTTTCACCCTGTGCATTACCAGTCTTTTATGTGGCTGCGTAAACTCCACAATACAACAGGTGAGAGAGCGGGAAACCGGCATACAGCTGGGCGACTCCGTTGTAGTACTGGGGCGCAGCAACAGACCCAGCCACGAAGAAACCGAAATAAACTTTGTCGACTGTGTTGCTAAAGATTTGGCCAAAGGTGCCAACGGCCTGAATGTTGTCAGCGAGCAAAACTTTAAGGATCAAACTTTCCCTTGGTTTGAACCACGCACCGCGCCAGTCAAAGTAAATCAGCTACCCCAACTTCTAGAGCAACGATTGCTTGCCGACCGTTTGAGCGACCTAGGCATCAAGTACCTGATTTGGCTAGACGGCAAAACCCAACGCACCTCCTCAAGTGGCTCACTGGCCTGTTCTGTATCACCCGGGGGCGGAGGCTGTTTTGGTTTTTTAACTTGGGAAAATGACGCCTCCTATGAGGCCACAATTTGGGACACAGACGACGGTAAAACTGTGGGCCGCATATCCTCGGACGCAGATGGCACCAGTTATATGCCGGCTATCGTTGTACCTATTCCGATTATCGCCAGAGTGCAAAACAACGCATGTAATAGCATGGCCAAACAATTGAAGGGTTTTTTAATCAACGACGGCAACTCCTAACGGTGTACTGCCCGCAATCCGAATGCGACTATGTAATGCGACTATGTTAAGACGCCTATATGCCTCGCCACTAAGAGGGGCCCAAATTTAGGCTTTCTTGATGTTAGGACGGCCTTATTTCAACAATTTCGCCGACGCTGCGATCTGGCTCAACGCTATACCACTCCTGCAAACTGACCTTATGTTTGGACGCCACCTTGTCGCAAAACTCATAAAAGGTCGGCCGACCCGGATCTGCGATAATGATCCGCTCCACGCCATTATTAAGAGCCCGGTTGACCATCTTCGCCAAGGGCTCTACTAAAGAATCCCAAAAGCAAATATCGCTGCCCAAAATCACCTGGTTCTGACCCAAATCTGGGCCTTTGAGCTTGGTGAAATCTGCTTTGCGCGTTTTCACTTCTACCGAGTTTATTTCAGCAAAAACGTTGAGAAACGGGAACACAGCTGGATCTAAGTCCACAGCAGTAACCTGGGCTTTAAATTTATGTGCGCAAAATACCGACGCCCCGCCCCAACCACAGCCAAGATCTAGGACCTTGGCGCCTTTGCTAATTGGATTGTGTGTCAAATAGTCCATGGTCAAAAACGCCGAACCCCACGTACGCGTACCATGCACAGAAGGTTGGTGTATCTTTTTTAGCGCCCGAATCAGTTTATGCTTTTCAGTCAGCAAAAAGATGCCGTACACGTAGTCAACATTCGATTCCGGCAGTCGCTGGAGCTTGGGCATATGGGGTCTTAATTTGGGTTTAACTTTCGTTTAATTGGGCAGCGCGGCCCTGCAGCGCGAGTTTAACTTTCAATCCTTGAGACCGGAAGCATTGCCCGAGTTTTTTCGGTTTTATTGGGCCCATTGTGCGCTTTTCAGCCTGATTGCCACCCATTCAGACCATGGGCCGCGACTGGACCACCCAAATGTTACCCGACCCACCATAAACCATTAAGTTTTAAGCCATTTCACGGACAATTCATCAAGAAAAGCGTACCTTCTCCTCAGTGGGTCGCATCGCGTCGAAACAGGTCAACTAATGTACAACCTGGACCTAATTGCAGTTTGGACACTTGTCCCCACTTACCAGTTGTGGGTTGTTTGATTTACTTAGACATTGCTCGAGATGTAACATACGCCCCCTTTAATCAACGCCGTGTGGACTATCTTTTGCGGATCAAAGCTCGGCAGAAAGCTTTGCAAAACGAAGTAATACTAAGACATAAAGCAGCCACCCTAAGACCTTTTCAAATCAGGAGACACAGTGAGTCAGACATCTGTAGATGATCTAGTCGAAGCCCGCAGCGAATACAGTGCTGGGTTCGTCACCGATATCGAGTCCGATACCCTAGCACCCGGGTTAGATGAAGATACCGTGCGTTTTATTTCTGCACGCAAAGACGAACCACAATGGCTCACAGACTGGCGGCTAAAGGCCTTCGCTCACTGGAAAACCATGCCCGAACCGACGTGGGCTCACGTGCATTATCCGCCCATAAATTTTCAAGACATTTCCTACTACTCAGCGCCTAAGAGCCAGGCTGACGGCCCACAGTCGCTCGACGAGGTAGATCCTGAGTTACTTCGCACTTATGAAAAACTTGGCATCCCTCTGCATGAGCAAGCTGTGCTGGCAGGCGTGGTTAATGCCAATGTGCCTCAGACGCCGAACATGGGCTCAAATGTTGCCGTAGATGTTGTTTTTGACAGTGTCTCTATTGCCACCACCTTCAAAGAAAAATTAGCTGAAGCCGGGGTGATTTTTTGCCCTATCTCCGAAGCCGTACACAGCCACCCAGAACTCATCCAAAAATATTTGGGCAGCGTTATTCCGCAAAAAGATAACTTTTACGCAGCACTGAACTCAGCGGTATTCAGCGACGGCTCATTTGTCTATATCCCTAAGGGCGTACGTTGCCCTATGGAGTTATCTACATACTTCCGCATTAACGAACGCAATACTGGCCAATTTGAACGCACCCTAATCATTGCCGATGCGGGCTCACATGTGAGCTACCTAGAGGGCTGCACTGCGCCAATGCGCGACGAAAACCAACTCCACGCTGCCGTGGTTGAATTGGTCGCGTTAGAAGACGCAGAGATCAAGTACTCAACTGTGCAAAATTGGTATCCGGGCGACGAGAACGGCAAAGGCGGCATTTACAACTTTGTCACCAAGCGCGGATTATGCGGTGGCGCTCGCTCGAAAATTTCTTGGACTCAGGTAGAAACCGGTTCTGCCATTACTTGGAAATACCCAAGCGTGGTATTGCGCGGCGACGACTCCGTTGGTGAGTTCTATTCAGTCGCCCTGACAAATAATCGCCAGCAAGCCGATACAGGCACAAAAATGATCCACATGGGTAAGAACACCAAAAGCACCATTGTCTCCAAAGGCATCAGTGCAGGGTTCAGTGAAAACTGCTACCGAGGTTTGGTGCGTATATCGCCAACGGCTGAGAACGCGCGCAACTTCACCCAATGTGACTCTTTGCTGATCGGTGGCCAATGTGGCGCACACACGTTCCCTTATATCGAGAACAAAAATAATTCCGCCATCATTGAGCACGAAGCCAGCACCTCAAAGGTCAGCGATGACCAGCTGTTTGCCTGCCAGCAGCGCGGCATAGACAGCGAGAAAGCCGTGGGCATGATCGTTAACGGATTTTGTAAAGAGGTATTCCGAGAATTACCCATGGAATTTGCAGTGGAAGCAGGAAAACTGTTAGAAGTCAGCTTAGAAGGAGCCGTAGGATGAGTTTATTAGAAGTAACAAACCTACACGCAACCGTTGGCGCTCAAGATCAGCAAAAAGCCATTCTTAAAGGCTTGAACATCAGTGTTAATCCCGGCGAAGTCCACGCAATTATGGGCCCCAATGGTTCTGGCAAATCGACGCTTGCCAATGTTTTGTCAGGAAAACCCGGCTACACAGTCACCGATGGCACCCTGACTCTGGCAGATACAGATCTAACAGAACTGGAACCTCACGAGCGCGCGCAGCTTGGACTATTTCTGGCCTTTCAATACCCGGTGGAAATTCCCGGCGTTTCAAATATGGAATTCCTTAAGGCCAGTGTCGACTCGTTGGCCAGAGCACGCGGCGAAGAACAGCCCAATACTGCAGCTTTTATAAAGCAGGTCCGGTTACTTGCAACATCCGTTGACCTAGACCCGCAGTTCCTCAAGCGTGGGGTTAATGAGGGGTTCAGTGGCGGTGAGAAGAAACGTAATGAGATCATGCAGTTACTTCTGTTAGAACCAAAGCTCGCCATCCTCGACGAAACCGACTCAGGCCTAGACATTGATGCGCTGCAAGTTGTGGCAGAGGGCGTGAACAGATACAAGAATGAACATAACGGCGTAGTGCTCATCACCCACTACCAGCGCTTGCTTGACTACATAGTGCCTGACTTTGTGCACGTTTTAGCTGACGGCAAAATCATTCAATCTGGAGATAAGTCTCTGGCATTAGAATTAGAAGATAAGGGCTACGCATGGCTGACCTAAGCCTTCCGCAAGCGGTTACCCTGCCCAACTACTTTTCTCAGGGCGACCTCGCCCTGCCTGCTCAAATACTAGACAGTGAAGATGTGCCCAGCGCATTGTCTGCCGCACTGAACAGTACCCTGCATAGAGAACGGTGGAAATATTCTAAAACCGCGCCAGTCTTAGAGGGTCTTGCCAGCGCCATGAACCTACCAACTATTGTTGGCGGCGAGCAGGCTGGCGTTCAAATCAGCCACGCACCACAACAAAACCTCAGCTTTGGCTTTGACCTGTCTCAGGCCCCTGAGGCCTTTGCACGACTTTGCTATGCTCAGGAGGCAGTGTTCATCCATATTGACAAGGCACTAGATGCGCCGCTGGAAATTCATCACGCGGACAGCACCGTCCCCGTACTATTGAGCCTTGGGGCAAATGCCGAAGCAACCTTGTTAGAGAATTTTACTGGTAACTTACAGCCGCAGAATACGCTGTGGATTAGCCTAGCAGAGGGCAGTCACCTCAAGCACTCGCGCAACAGTCTTGAAGCCGCACACCTACATTGGCAGTACCTTGCCGTAGATATTGGCAAGAATGCAGATTACCTGCTGAACAATCACGCGGCAGGCGCGGGTCTCCGCAGACAAGACATTCATATCCGCGTGTCAGGCCAGGGTGCCAATGCCGAATTGATCAGCGCAGCCATGATTAGTGGCAAGTTAGCCCTAGACCAGCAAGTCACGCTAGAGCACTTAGTCGCTAACGGCAAAAGTAAGCAAGTTGTGCACAACATTGTTGCAGATGGCGGCAAATGTACTTTCAATGGCCGCATTCATATTCACGAAGGTGCCAATGGCACTGATGCGACGCTGGCCAACAAAAATTTAGGTTTAGGTAAAAACGCCACCATCAATACCAAACCTGAGCTAGAAATTTATACAGATGATGTGACATGCGCCCATGGCGCGACCATTGGACAGCTCAGCGACCAAGAACTTTTCTACTTAACTAGCCGCGGCATTAGTCCAGAATCTGCCCAAGCGTTACTCAGCGAGGGTTTTTTACGCCAGTGCACTCAAGGCCCTCTTGCAGAGGCAGCACTACCCATATTGATCAATGCCATCAAGCAGGAGCAAGGCGCTTGAGTATTCGTAAAGATTTTCCAATATTGGCCAGACAGAGCCGGGGCAAATCGTTGGTCTATTTGGACAACGGCGCAACAACACAGAAGCCCCAAGTTGTCATAGACGCCATAGATCAGTACTACCAACGGCATAACTCTAACGTGCACCGCGCCGCGCATGAACTGGCGGAAGAGGCTACCCAGATGATGGAATCTGGTAGAAGTCTGTGCCAAGCATTCATCAACGCTGAGAGCCGTAAAGAAATTATTTTTACGCGCGGCACCACTGAGGCCATAAACCTAGTAGCTAACATTCTCACCCAGAGAATAAAGCCGGGCCAAGATATTCTGATTACAGAATTAGAACATCACTCCAATATTGTGCCTTGGCAAATGCTTGCCGAGAGAACGGGTGCCAACATAAAAGCGGTGGCTATTACCGACGAGGGCGAGCTAGACCTTGATGACGCAGCAGCAAAGCTGACGAAAAATACTGCGCTGTTTGCCTTCACCCATGTTTCTAATGGGTTAGGCACAATCAACCCAGCTAAAGTATTGATAAAAATGGCCCAAGACGTAGGCGCGCTGACGCTGGTCGACGGTGCTCAGGCGATTTTACACCTGCCCGTGGACGTGCAAAACCTAGGGTGCGACTTCTACGTATTTTCAGGACATAAACTTTATGCGCCCACCGGCATAGGCGTGTTGTATGGTCGTGAAGCGTTGCTTGAAGCACTGCCCCCGTGGCAAGGTGGCGGCGAGATGATTGAACACGTCACACTGACCTCCAGCACCTATCAGTCTGCCCCCTACAAGTTTGAAGCCGGCACACCTAACATTGCTGGCGCCATTGGTCTTGGCGCAGCCATCACCTACCTTCAACAGCAGCCTATCGCGGAGCTTGTTGCGGCAGAGGACGCGCTGGTTAGTAGAGCTTTATCTGGTTTACAGCAGATTGATGGGTTCAGACTCATTGGTGAGCCAGCTAAGCGTTCAGCGGTGATTTCGTTCTTACTTGAAGGCAGCCATCCCAACGATGTGGGCACCCTACTCGACCAGCAAGGAATTGCGGTACGCTCCGGGCATCATTGCAACATGCCACTGATGACCCGACTAGAAATTCCCGGCACTGTGAGAGCCTCGTTTAGTTTGTACAACAATGACGAGGACGTAGATAGGTTAATTGCAGGGGTGAGCAAAGCGACTACTTTTCTCTAGCCGCCAACACCAAAAGCTTAAGCCGAAGGCTGGCGTCAAAGACGCTCTCTGAAAGGACCCTCACTTGCATTTTGCGCGCAAATAGAGAATAAACGATCTTAGTTGGCAGATAACCGATACAAATATTATGAATACACAAATTACCGTTTCGCCCACAGCATGTGATCACATTCGCAAGCAAGTTGAACTGACACGCTCGCGCTTTTTACGCCTTGGCGTGAAAGAAAGCGGGTGCAATGGCTATATGTATACGCTGGATTTTTTGGAAGATACTTTATCTGACGACATCCAAGTTGAAGTGGCTGATGGCGTAAATATTTGCATTCACCAAGAAGATGTCGCGTTAGTCACGGGCACAGAAATCGATATGGTGACCCAAGGTTTGAACTCCGCACTGGTCTTCAAAAACTCTAATGCCCAAAGCTATTGCGGCTGCGGAGAAAGTTTTGCGCTGTCTGACCAAGATACCGATGGTGGTGAGGGTGGTGAAAACTCAGCTAGCGTATCCGACCTCGCCACAGACGCCACAGCGCAGACATAGCTGTGGAGCGGCGTATTGTTACAACCACTCGCGAGTGCGCAGCGCGCTTGGTCCCTACCGGCGACCCGGTAACCATTCCCTCTGGCGCATTTATCACACTGACCCAATCATTGGGCGGCACATTCACCGTTATCCTCAATGGCAACATGGCGCGTATTGCCGGCATGGATGCTGACGCCATTGGCCTACAAATAGAACCTTTAGAATTTCCTGCATCTGCAACTGGCACGGATACAGTGGATGAAGAACACGTGTGGCATGCCCTACGCTCAGTATTTGACCCAGAAATACCCGTCAATATTGCAGACCTGGGCCTCATTTATGGCGTTAAAACGCACAACGGACGCGTGGACATTGAAATGACATTAACTGCACCAGGCTGCGGTATGGGGCCAGTGCTTGTTGAGGAAGTCAAAGACCGCGTCATGCAAGCACCTTGCGTTAATGCGGTGGAAGTAGAACTGGTCCTAGACCCACCTTGGTGCCGAGAAATGATGAGCGAAGAAGCACAGCTAGAATTAGGAGTTTTCTGAACCAATGGCCGTAAGCATGGACCTAGAAGAGCTTAAAGAGACCTTTAGTTTTTTTGACGATTGGGAAGATAAGTACAGATTTATCATAGACTTAGGCAAAGACCTGACGCCTTTAGCAGATGCCGAAAAAACCGAGGCAAACCTTATTCGTGGCTGCCAAAGCCAAGTCTGGCTGACCCACCAACTGTCAGATGGCAAGCTGCACTTCCAGCTAGACAGCGACGCGCATATTGTCAGGGGCCTCAGCGCGGTAGTGCTCATTGCCTCAAATGATCAAAGCCCGGAGCAAATCACAGCCCTAGATTTAGATGGGTTGTTCGACGAACTAGACTTACTCGCCCACCTGTCAGTGACACGGGGTAATGGCTTGAGGTCTATGATTGAGAAAATTAAACACATTGCAGCGCACAGCTGATTGCGCAGCGTGTAGCGAATTAGAGGGCGGGGTCGTGTTTTTCCGAAGGCCCTGGCCACCCACGCTGACTATAGATCCAGCTACCCAACCGAAAAACCATTGCTGGGCACATCACCTCTCACCCTTCTTCTGCCTCTTTCGCCTTTAGCATAAGATAACGCTGCCAATCGTCAGGACGATCTACGTCCCAAATTTTTGGCATTTGGAACACACTGAGTTGGAGCTTTTCAGCGGCGCGCAGCGTTTGCTCTGCCACAGCGTCAGAGCCCCAATCTATATTCTGAAAAAGTGCCTTATGAGCTTGGCGCATACCAATTAGGCCATAGCCACCATCTTCGGCTGGTCCCAGTACCACGTCATAATCGCGCAAATTGCGCGCAGCCGCATTGATATAGCGGGCATCAATCCCAGGGCAATCAGTGCCCATTAACATTGCGCCTTCGGCAGCTGTGCCACAAAGATGATCTAGACACGCAAACATGCGCTGGCCTAAATCAGCGCCCTCTTGCAAGGCGATTGGCAATTGCCAAGTATCAGCCCACTGCTGGGTTTGAGGCTCAATTTCAGTAACCCACAGACTGGCCTGAATATCCGTGGCCGCAGCAACCTGTCTCAGCGCCCGCTGTACGAGCTCGCGATGGGCAGCCAAGGCGTCTTCCGCACCAAGCATCGGGATGAGCCGGGTTTTACAGCGGCCCAAAATGGGTGTTTTAGCAAAAATACTCAGCGCTTGATCCATATTCATCTTCGGTAGTACTGAACAAAAAGTGCTTGAGGCGACTTACCCAAAAAATATTGAATGCGAAATCGCCACATGCTCAGAATGGTTCTAAGCCAGCCGTTTTGCAGCCAGCGCTGACCACTTGCCTGCAAGGCGACCTTTGGCGCAAAAAACCTAAATTCTTTCCGACGTTTGAGCAGACGACTGATTTCAATGTCTTCCATCAGCGGTTGATTGGGGAAGCCGCCAACTTGGGCTATACAATCTCGATGAAAAAACATGCCTTGGTCACCTGTGCAAATCCGAGTCAACCGCGAGCGCCAATTCATGAAAAATGCGACGCATTCGAGACGCTGATGCGCCTCACGAAAGGCTACATCGAATCTACCCCAACCGCTTGCCTGGTCAGCAATAGTGCTGTGAAGGCATTCAGTCACAGGTGGATCTATACGCGTATCTGCGTGCAGGACCCACAGCCAAGTACCCGTTGCATGCTCACAACCCAGCGCCACTTGGGCGCCACGAGACGCGGGACTAGACAACCACTGACCATCCCGGTGGAGAATTTTCTGCTGACATTGCTCACGTAGGTAGAGTGGGTCCGGCGGGGCTAACCTAACACCCTCTGGTGCTGGGGAAGCCTCCACAACAAGCACTTGCGCAGCTACCCCATCGAGGTCGCCAAGCAAGTCAAATAACTGGCTGAATTGCCCGTATACGGGTATGACAATAGATAAATTCATTCGCTCATGCGTACCAAAGCCATAGTGTTATTCATATTGTCATTCATAGTGTCGTCAACAGTGCTATCAACAGTGTTATCAACAGTGCCACCAATAGCATAACTCCAAGACCGCAGACGGTCTCTAGTATGTGGCCTCTGGCCAATCAGATTAAATCCACCTTTGGTGCATTAACTCAAACAGAAGCGCAACAAACACGGCATCCAATGACCCTCAAGTGACCCTCAAGTGACTCTCAAAATTAACCCAACTGGCCGAATAAATAGGTTAAGTCTACTCGCCAGCCAGCGCATTGAAACGTCAAACTTTCACGTTTTGCACACGTTTTGCACACACAGCACCTTCGCAAAGCCTACTTTTACCTGTACAGTTCTTTGCACTTTTGAAGGGAGAAAATGATGTATCAAGAGTATAAGGATACCTGGGCAGAGCTTATCGCACCGGGTGCAGATTTCGAAATTGCTGTGCAAGAAGTGCGCGGCGTACCTATTAGAACTTATGCCAATGCGGCGCAAAACCTGCGCGACCTATGGCTGTCCACACAAGCCTTTGCAGATCGTGATTACCTGGTCTACGAAGACGAGCGCATCACCTATGCCCAAGCTCATGAAAAAGTGGGTTCACTGGCTCATTGGCTCATCGCGCAAGGTGTTCAGCCTGGCGATCGCGTTGCTATTGCCATGCGCAACTATCCAGAGTGGATGCTCTGCTATTGGGCAACACTTTCAGTGGGCGCAGCAGTAGTCGGTATGAATGCCTGGTGGGTGGGCAGCGAAATGCTCTACGCACTGGAAGATTCAACGCCTAAAGTCATGATTGTGGACCCCGAGCGTCTGAGCCAACTTGGCGAGCTACGCAAAGAGGTGAGCTCGCTTAAGTTACTGGGCGTACGCTTCCCACATGAGGAAGCCGGCGTCACGCCTTGGGCAGACGCTATTGCCAACCCAGCACCACTCCCAGACATCGCCATTGATACAGATGATGACGCGTGCATCTTCTACACCTCCGGTACCACAGGCAAGCCGAAGGGCGCTCAGCTGACCCATAGAGGTTGCGTGAGCAATGTATGGAGCATGATGTTCGCTGGCGCACTGCAGCGCACCCTAGCGGTTAAAAAGGGCTTAATGGAAGCGGATGCAGAACCTGTTGTACCTTCATCACTGGTCACCACCCCACTATTCCATGTCACAGCAAATAACTGTGTTGCCCACGGCACCACCTTGGCTGGCGGTAAGTTGACCCACATGTACAAGTGGGATGCCGGCGTTGCGCTAGAACTAATCGAGAAAGAAAAGATCACCGCGGTGAGCGGCGTACCCGTTATGGCTCGCGAGATCATTTCGCATCCGAACTTTGCCACGACCGATACTTCAACCCTGCTCACCCTCGGCGGCGGCGGCGCTCAGCTACAACCAGATTTGGTTGGTAAAATTGAAGACGAGGTTGAAACTGCAAGACCCAATACCGGTTACGGTATGACAGAAACCTGCGGCATTATTACCTCTATTAGCGCAGATCATTTTGTTGATAAGCCGGCGAGCTGTGGCCCTGCAATGCCCGCTTTTGAAAGCAAGGTAGTCAACCCCGACAACGGCGTAGAAGTGCCGTTGGGCGAAGCAGGCGAACTTTGGGTGCGAGGCGGACATGTAATTCGTGGCTACCTGAACCGCGAAGACGCCACCGCTGAGACAATTGTCGACGGCTGGTTACGCACCGGTGATATGGCGAAAAAAGATGAAGACGACTTCATCTTCATTGTCGACCGTATTAAAGACATGGTTCTGCGCGGCGGCGAAAACATTTATTGCGCGGAAGTTGAGAGCGCAATATTTGATCATGAAGATGTCGCAGAATGCACCGTATTCGGTGTGGCGGATGACCGTTTAGGTGAAGAGGTCGGGGTAGCCCTGCTGCTTAAGCCTGGCGCCACAACTACTGCGGATGAGTTACGCAGCCACTGCGCAGGCAAGTTGGCCAAGTTCAAGATTCCTCGCTACTTCTGGTTTATGAATGAAGCACTACCACGCAACGCTTCCGGCAAATTCCTCAAAAGGGAATTACGCGATTCGTTAGATGTGGCGGACAGTTTTTAAACGTTAAGTAGGTTCAACGCTTGAATCAGCGCATGGCGTCCAACTATGATCCTATCAAGGGCCATGCGCACCTTCTTTTTAGCCTAGCATTCTCGTTGTTAGTTACCAAACCGGTAACGCAACTTCACGATATAGACATCTACTATTGGCGTATTCAGCGCATCATCAAACAGATCTGAGAACCCATCATCCACCCGGTCGGGTAAATTGCTGCCGCGGGTATACACCACAAACAAATCCGAGAGCGGGCCAATCTCCCAGCGATAGCGCAATTGAGCCGTCAAGCGAGATATGGCGAAGTCGCCATTAGTCGCCGTCACTAACCCACTGCGAATTGGGTCGCTGACCGCAATAAGGTCATCCTCACTAAGGGGAATCTCATAAAAATCCCGTTCCTGTGCGGTAATACCCGCCCACTGCAAGGTAAAACGAATCTGCTGTTTAGCGGATAAGAACACATCCATACCAATGCGTGGTTGAAAATCGTCGGCATTGTAAGTGGCAAACAAACGGTCGCGGTCATGCAAAAGCCAGTCTTTACGCTGCAAATAGTTTAGATCTAGGTCGAATGAGAAACGGTCTGACGGCTGGTAAGTTAAACCAATAGAAGACCGCCTCGTCCAACTGCTCAGTTCCTCTTGGCGCACCCCAAACAAAGCGCTAAATGACAGTTTTTTTGACGTATTAGTACCAAAGCCCACTTCACCAACGAACCTATCTTCAACCTTATAGCGGCCATTATCAAAACTATTGCGGTCGTCCCAGCGGGCGGGAAAATAGTTAAATTCAGTACGAATTTCACTGAGGTTTTTAAATGTCCACGCATTGCGAAAGAACACACCTGAACGCACTAGTAGGCCGTCGGTGTTCCAAGAGTTGCTGACCAACACCGAGCGGCGCTTATTCCGCAGAAATTTTAGATCACGGCCTGTAGACCAAGAGTAGGAATAAACAACAGAGGTCACATCATTGCGTCGAATAAAACCCAAATCACTGACATCAAGATTGTCATCAAGATAATCTATGGACAACCCATGCTGCACGCCTTGCTTGGGTTTATACGAAACATCAAGCAAGCCACCATAGCCCGTTTCGCTGGCGACTTCGCTGTTAATCAACTGGCCGTCAATTTGCCATGCGCCATTTTTAGACAACCAATGCGAATCAATCCCATGCACCACAGCTTCATCGTCGGGATAACTTACCACTGTTCCCAGATAGCCAATGGAGCGCCGCCCTTCTCCAACATCCTCGTATAACAGACGCACCACGCCGAAATCTCGGCCATCGGAGGTTACGTTAATTTCTTCGCCTTGGTTGATTCCGGAGCTAACTGTACCGCGCAAAGAAACCTCGTCCTCAACCGCAGCAAGCCCCCCATAGCGAAAACCTCCAGCTTGGCCCGTGACTTTCACTGCGCCCAATAAATTTGTTGGGCTACCCAACTCAACGCCAGCAACCTCTATATTATCGGGTACGTCTATGCGCGCAGCACCGCCAATACGACGGGTATTCAGCAAGGTTGTTGGTTCGCTATTGAAGGTTGATGCAGTGCCTCTTGACCCTGCTCCGCTGGGGCTAGAGGTCCTGACCAAGCTACGCGGCGTTGTTGTAAAGACTTCCTGCCCTTCTAAAAAAAACAATCGGTTTTCTGGAAAGAAAGTTTCAAACGCTGTGAGGTTCACAACCACATCATCTGACTCCACTGCGCCAAAATCTGGGTTTATTGCAGCGGTGACCTGTAAATCCGACGACGGACGCCATGACAAATCCACCCCAACCCGACTTTCATCGTCACCGGACGCATCATCAACGGTATGTGAAACAAAGGGGAACGCGGCGATTTGTTGCTTGGGTTCCACATTGGGCGTGCGCATTGTTGCCAGCGCCGACATAAAGCGTTTTGACGCAAACGGTAGCGCAGGCCAACTCCAGCGCTCATCAATGTAGGCCACTTTGCGGTTAATCCAGAAGCCCAATTTGCGATCACCAGATTGTGTGTCTGCAATGGTCATCATGGACCAAGGCAAAAACATCTCGGCGCTCCAACCATTGTCTAATACCGCGGTGGCACTGGTCCAAGGACCGTCCCATTCTCGCGAAAACTGACGTTCAGGGGCCACTTTGCCATCTAAAACAGAGCCGCCAAGATTGACCGAAAACCAGTAGCCATAAAGGCCTTCGCCGGATGTGTCCAAGGTTATGCCAATAGCATCACGATTAATAAACAGATCGCGACTAGATAAACGCGCAACGAGGGTTTCAGGAGGTTGCTCCATAAACGCTGCAATATGCAGCCCCTTGTCGGTATAAAACATACGCACATCAGTTTTGTAGCGCGTATCTGCAAGGGTGTCTGGGTCGATGACTAACATATTGTCGTAGCCCGGCACTTCAGACCAAATTGATTCATCAAGCCGCCCGTCCATAACCATTGGCTCAGGTAAGTTGTCAATTTGCGGAATGAGAATGTTGACGTTTTCGCCGCTGGAATCCAAGGCAATCACTTGTGAGGTGACTTCAGTAGATTGGCGAACGACCGAGCCCACCAGACCTTTAGTTTGCTGCTGGCCTTGCCGAACAGGATCACGGGTGACACTTTGCGCAACGGCTTTAGCGGCCGCAGGTTTAGCTGGCGCTGATAAGGCGGATTGGTCTAACGGCGCATCCCAAGACCAAGGGCGAGTAAAACCAGCCTCCTCCGCTTGCGCTTTGAGACCATCAACAGATAAGCCGGTGGTGGGTACGACCACACGAAAATAAGGAACGCCATTTACGCGAGTCTCTGCCAAGTAAGCGTCCGCGCCTAACCTTGCTGCAACCCGCGACAAATAGTTAGCGGCATTATTTTTTTCAGCAAAACTACCTAAGACAAGCACGGGTTCTGCATGTAGCAACCCGGCCCAAAACAGTCCCAGCACAAGCAAGGCTGAAAATTTTAAAAGACTCAAAGACATGTGGTACTCCCCTCTTCGCGCTACGCATACTAGCCTAGGTGCATGGCTAAGCACATTTTTTCATAGGCACGGCTGTGCCGTCTGTCCAAAAAAAGGCACAGCTGCGCCGTCCGTCTAAAACACGGCTGTGCCGTTCGTCAAAAAAAGCACCGCTGTGCTGTTTGTCGTAAAAAGCCACGGCTATGGCGTCTGTCCAGATAAGGCCACGGCAGCAGCGCTTACCCACAAAATCTCTGAAAGCCCAGTTTGCATTTGACCACTTCTAGGCAACACTAGTCTTGTGATAACAATCCAGCGTACTGCTCGCGCAAAATATTCTTCTGTACCTTACCCATAGTATTCCTCGGCAACGCCTCAACATTTACCGCCATTTTTGGCTGCTTAAATCGAGCTAAGCGCTCGGCCAAATAGGCGTGAATGGTTTCTATATCAACCGGCTCAGCGCTAGGCACTATTACAACAACAACAGCTTCGCCAAAATCTGCGTGGGGTACACCAATAACCGCAGACTCACTGACACCCGGAATTTTGTCGATAATGCCCTCTACCTCTTTCGGATAAACATTATAGCCGCCGGAAATCACCAAATCTTTGGCGCGACCAACAATAGACAACCGGCCATCCTCATCCGTTGTACCCAGATCACCGGTGATAAAAAAACCGTCATCGCGAATTTCTTCCGCTGTCTTTTCCGGCATTTGCCAATAACCCCGGAACACGTTGGGCCCCCTAACTTCAATAGTGCCAATCTCACCCGTTTGCACCGGCTTGCCATCCGCATCGGCAATGCGGAACTCTTGGGCTGGTAGCGCAAACCCCACAGTGCCAGCCACCCGTTCGCCCGCCAACGGATTACTGGTATTAATAATCGTTTCACTCATACCGTACCGTTCCAGAATGCGCTGGCCCGTTGCAGCTTCCCAAGCGTTGAACGTTTGTTCAGTGAGCGGCGCTGAGCCACAAATAAATACTCGAATGCTCGCAACACTCGCGTGATTTAGACCAGCCTGCTGCAGTAGGCGAGTATAAAAAGTTGGCACGCCCATGAGCACCGTTGCCTGTGGTAGCAGTTCAAGTACTTGGGCTGCATCAAACTTAGGTAAAAAAATCATCGGCGCAGCATTCAAAAGCGCGCAGTGACTGGCAATGAATAAACCGTGGACATGAAATATTGGCAGAGCGTGCAGCAAAACGTCCTCTTTCTGCCAGCCCCAGCAGGTACTTAGACTGAGCGCATTTGAGGCTAGGTTAGCGTGACTCAACATAGCGCCCTTGGACCGCCCCGTAGTGCCTGAGGTATAAAGAATGGCCGCCAAATCGTCAGGCTGTCGTGTCACAGCGCTAGATACCGGAAGGTCGGAGTGAGCGGCAACGCACTCTAGCAAAGTGCCTTGGCCATTTTCATCCATGGTAAAGGTCTTCACATCTGAGCGCTGACTCTGGCCAACAAACAATGTCGGCTTCGCGTCCTGAACAAAATAGTCAACCTCGGCGTCGGTGTAGGCAGTGTTTAAGGGTACGTAAACGCCACCCACCTTCAGGCAAGCCAAATACAGCGCCAGGTTCTCGGCAGACTTTTCTACCTGTACGACCAACCGGTCAGATGGCTGCAGCCCTTCAGCTACTAGCGCACCGGCTATTTCGGCCACACGCTCGTGCAGACGCTGATAACGCCAAACAGTACCGTCGGCCAAGCGCAATGCATCGCCAGACAAATTGGTAACAAAACTATTTTCAAGTGTTTGGTAAAAATTCGACATCATGAGTCCTCCAGTGAAGGCCCTAATACTAACCAAAATTCTGCTGCCTTTAGTGGTTATTAACGGGTGTTAGCGGTTATTCATAGCTATGAATAGTTGGGGCTCCTATCCATGCCGCACCTAAGTTATGCAGCATCATGCAAGCGAACTAAAACAAACTATATGTTTCAAAATGTTGCATGATCCACCTACCTCTGTTAACTTTTGGTGCATGCATTCCGAAAGGAAGCCCTGCCAGGTTTGAAGCTTGTGAATTAGTAGGGGAGAGAGTGGCTCATTTAGCCGGCATGCAGCTTGCTGATATAAGGCTTGCTGATATAAAGCAATGACCCACGTTAGCGTGCGATTTACTGGTCGCATCGCTTTTTTATCAGACGCTATGAGAGTGGTGTTTGAATTCCCAAAAAAGCAATAAAAGCGGGAATACTCAGCCGTCCTTCGGGGCGGCTTTTCTTTGCCTGTCTGATAATTTAGCTGATCTGCTCAACCAGCCTTTTTGCGTATATTGCGCGCCCAAGCGCAAAAGCTGTTCCTACCTCCATATAACTACTAAACTCCCAGTTTTAGCCTAAAGGTGCAGCTTGTCCCCTCTAACCCCGTTTTTGATCCCTGCCATCAACAGATCATTCGACGTCGAAATCACCCTGCCCGGCAGTAAGTCTATTGCTCTAAGACAACTGGCAATGGCCGCCTTAGCTCAGGGTACGACACACCTCACTGGCATTCCCGAATGTGATGACACCCAAGCCATGATCGATTGCTTGATCGAGTTAGGTGTCAGCGTAGAAGCCGACGGCGAAACGACTGTCGTCAAAGGCCCAATGGATTTCGGGCACTCAACACTTAACCTAAATGCAAGAATGAGCGGCGCTTCCACACGGCTACTTATTGGTATGGCCGCTCTGCGTAAGGGCACCACCCATATCGACGGCCACTCGTCCTTACGCGCTAGATCCAACCAGCCCTTATTTGACGTAATCCAAAAACATGGCTGCACCGTAAAATCCTCAAGCGGCGGACTACCCGCAACAATCACTGGCCCTATAGAAGCCAGCCCCAGTCTTATAATTGATGGATCACTGTCTAGCCAATATATTACGGCCCTATTACTCATCGCGCCGATGACATGCCCAGCATCGGGTCAAATGATTCAGATTTCTGGGGATCTGGTCTCCAAGCCCTACCTTGATATTACGTTAAACGAGATGAGCAAATGCGGCGTCAAGGCACACTGGCATGACGAGAAAACAATCTTTGCAGAACAAAGCCATTATCAAAGCGGGCAACGCACGGTTGAAGGCGACGCCACGGCGGCGACCTATTTTAGCGCCCTGGCCACGCTGCACGGAGGCAGTGTGACGTTAACGAATATTGATCAAACGACTCATCAAGGCGATTACGAATTCTGTACGGTCATGGAAGCCCTGGGGGCCAAAGTTGAGCGCCAAGGACACACACGCATTGTCGGTCCATCGCAGCTCACACCTCTAGCTCAGGTGGATATGCAAACAATGCCGGACGCAGCCCTTACCCTGATTGCCATGTCGCCGCTTCTGCCCGGGACTAACACCATTACAGGGTTGCAGTCGCTCCACCATAAAGAATGCGACCGCCTCGAATGCCCAGCTAAAGAATTGCGAGCGATGGGAGTTGCGGTGAGCACCACTGTGGACACGATCACTATTGAAGCAAAAGACCCCACCGTCCTCAAACCTCATACCCTAACCACCTACCACGACCACAGAATGGCTATGGCGTTTTCGCTGCTTGGAAGCCGGTGCGAAACACTCCAAATTGACGACAAATTGGTCGTCAATAAAACCTACCCGAACTACTGGCAGGACTATCAAAAGCTGCGCGCAAGCCAATAAACGTAAGACTCATAAATTTTCAAAATAGTCACGTTCACGCGCACCAAAAAAGTGCGGCGGCTTTTGTGATTTTGGTTTTCACACTGTTTTTTTATTACCTTTCGTCACTTTTTTATTGCAAGAGACCACTTCTTCTTTGGCTTAGCACAACACTCTGTTATGTTACTGTCTCTTATACACATCTGACGCTGCCGACGATATGCAGTGTGTAGAT
>OJDI01000080.1_pt1 | contig 48430 bp, 38 predicted proteins | sample 1592601 | NCBI WGS metagenome assembly OJDI01 (sample SAMN05416845, study PRJEB24817) | seawater metagenome | isolation source: Sea water | place: Canada:Atlantic | collected 2013-07 | reverse complement strand
CGAGATGCTCAGGAGTCTCGTGGGCTCGGAGATGTGTATAAGAGACAGAGTAAAATCCGCCCAGAACGTCTTTTTTGTTGTAGTTGGCTGTGCCAAAAACCTCTACGTTTGCCGAAATGTCTTCTCCAAATATGTTTTCAGAGAGTGCTTTGCCAAAATTAACCCAAATCTTGTAGTCGTCGGTGACTTCGGGTGTGCCCCACACTTGGGCAGGATCGCCTACACCTTGGTAACCAGCCGCTATCAGCGCAGCCGCATCCGCGCGTTGTACTGCACGATCCGTAGCCTCGGTGTCAGCCCACTCAGCGGTAATATTTACAAAACCATTTTCGCCCCAAGGTAGACCCTTATTCACGGCAAAACTGTATTGGTCGCCGTCACCCTCTTGATAACCACCGTACTTGGCTTCAAAAGAACCGCCTTCGTTGTCGTTCTTGAGATTAAAGTTAAGTACGCCTGCGATAGCGTCTGAACCGTACTGAGCGGCGGCACCATCGCGTAGTACTTCAACAGTACGTAGCGCAAGCGAAGGAATGGCAGAAATGTCAGGGCCTTGAGAGCCGGTAGATACCCCATTACCTAGCCAGGAAATAACACCAGCTCTATGGCGGCGCTGTCCGTTGACCAGTACAAGTGTGTGGTCCGGTGCTAAGCCTCTCAGATTGGCGGGTCGCACGAGTGTGGCTGCGTCACTGATAGGCTGATCATTCACATTGAAAGAAGGCACGATATTACGCAGCAAGTCGCTGGTATCGATGCCGCCTTGGTTAGTAAAGTCGTCGCCGGAAATAACGTCAACCGGCGCTAGTGATTGGGCGACTGACCTAGGCTTACCTCTTGTACCGATTGTGACTACTTCTTCGATGATTTCAGGGTTTGCTTGTTCTAAAGCAAATGCTGGTTGTGCTGATAACCCAAGTAAAGACACAGCTGTGAGGGAAATGCCCACAAGCCCTGTTCTCCATAGGTTTACGTTGAATAATTTTGACATTTAAGTCGCTCTCCATGCGCTGATTAGCGCCAAGTTAAGTTGTTATCGATTGCGGTTAAAAAGAGCATGAAACTTCGGAAAAGTTTTATGCTTTAGTCCGCGAGCGAAAACTAAACTTTTTTGTGCAAATGCTCAGATCCGACAGACTAACGGCCTACAAAATGGAGTAAATGGTGAGATTTAAGGTGGCTGTGTCGCCTCAGGTCGGCGTGACGCGCTTGCTGTGGCAGTGGTAAGGGCAAAAGATACGTTCGGATAGGGCGGTGTACTTGGCGTAATAGTAGCTCTTGAGAAAAGACTAAAAGGTCTCGTTCAGGGCAGTGGACGGTGGTGTTCGGGCGTGTATCGAGAAAATAATCGGCAGGTAGTAGGAGGCAATAGAGAAGGAGAAGGAGAGAAGAGGTAGAGGTGAAGAATTGTCGAGCCCTGAAACCAGAGCCCGACAAAACGCTAGCTCAGTTTACTTAAAGTTGTAAGTAAAACGTCCATAGTAGAACGCACCGTTAAAGCCAAACGGTGAGAACTGGCTGTAAGGTAAGCCCAACGCGCCCGGAGGTGTGCCACCACACTTAGCAGTTGAACAACCTTGTTCATCGGAAACATTGCGACCACCGACTGTGATGGTCATGTCTTCGTTGACGCTGTAGGCAGCTTCTAGGTCAAGGAGCACTGCGTCATCAAAGAATCCGCCTGCTTCATTGTCGTAGTACTCACCGTAGTAATTAATACGAGCAAGGAAACGCCACTGATCAACATTGTGATTTGCGGTTACGTTCCATCGTGTACCTGGCGTGCCGTCCTGTACTAGGCGTACTCGATCAGCGCCGAACAACGCTGGGTCTCTGTCGCTCACTTCAGTAGTGGTCATGTTGAGCGCGAAGTTCCATGTGGTAACGCCATTCAGCCATTCGGTTTCTGTAGTCGCAACTAGGTCGAGTCCCGATGTATCGGTTTCGAACTGGTTGGTGAAGAAACGGAATTGTGAAATATCAGAAGCGTCAATGCCTTGGCCAGACAACGTCACAAGATCTGCCGCTGAAAGGGTGAAGTCATTTGACAGGCTTAGACGATCTTCAACATTTACGTCGAAATAGTCCATGGTGATGTCGAACGCACCGATAGTCATGTAAGTACCAATGCTGAAGTGGAAAGACTCTTCTGCATCAAGTGGCGTGCTGCCACGTAATACTGCTGCAGGGCTGCTTGCAGGTATAACACCTTGGTTAGTCAGAACACCGCCAATGATTTGAGTGGAGATGTTAGATGCATTTGACTGACCAGGTGTTGGCGCTTTGAAGCCAGTGCTGATCGTCGCGCGGTAGCCAACTTCTTCACTCATGGCCCAGTTTACGCCTAACTTGTAGTTCGTTGTGGTACCAAAGTCGTCAAAATCTTCGAAGCGTAATGCTGCGCCAATAAGCAATTGCTCGGTGGCATAGAATTCCGCATCGATGTAAGCCGCGTAGTTTTCACGTTCCCAGCTGCCAGCAATCTTTGGAGAAAATCCAGGGAAGCCATTGGTTGAAGTACTGAAGCCTTGTGTGCCTAGTCCACCATCAATGTAGGATTCGCGTTGACCTGCGCCAATTGTGAATTCTTCTGTACGTAGTTCAGCACCAAAGCTTACTTGAAGTGCGTCTGATACAGGGTAAGAGAAATCTGCATTTAGGCTTTGGTCACCCTGCTCGTAATAGCCAGGCTTGAAGTCGCGAGGTGTAATTGGACCTAAACTAGCGTTGACCGTATTGTTAATAACGAAATCTGCTCTGTTGATGCCCCAGTAAGAGCTGATGCTCCACTCTAGACCATTGTCTGCTTCGCCGCGCAAGCCAACTAACAAAGAAGAATCAGAAACTTCGCCACCAAAGTTAGGTGTGAAACCGCCGGTGATTAATTCTTGGAAACTGAAGCAGTTCGCATCTGCCGCAACAAGCGCCATTGACGCTGCGTCGGGCACTAGGTCGGTTAATGCAACGGTTGGGCAGCTAACGCCATCACCAGCAGACAATGCTGGAAAACCAGCATTAGTATCGCCTACTGCGCCAGGAGTTAAGTCACCAATAAGTAGGGTCGCTCCGCCGTCGCCACTATACACGCTGCCACGATTGGTAGGGTTGCGATAGTAGAAACCACCAAGTACGTCTTTGCTGTTGTAGTTGGCTTGGCCGAAAAATTCGATCTTGTCGTTCAAGTTAGCGCCAAAGTTAGCCCACAACTTGTAGTCGTCTGCTACTTCGGGAGAACCCCATACCTGTGCAGGATTGCCGACATTTTGGTATCCAGCAGCGATAAGGGCTGCCGCGTCAGTACGCTGTACCGCGCGATCTGTTGCTTCGGTATCAGCCCATTCAGCTGTTACGTTAAGGAAACCGTTGTCGCCAATAGCGAAACCTTTATTGACAGCTAGGATGTATTGGTCGCCGTCGCCTTCTTGGTAGCTACCGTATTTGGCTTCAAAGGAGCCGCCAGAGTTGTCGTTCTTTAAGTTGAAGTTAACTACGCCTGCGATAGCATCAGAGCCATATTGCGCTGCTGCACCATCACGAAGTACTTCAATACTTCTCAATGCGAGTGCTGGTATGGCTGAAATGTCAGGACCCTGAGATCCGTCAGAGAGGCCATTACCTAACCATGTAATAACCGCTGCACGGTGACGTCTTTGGCCATTAACCAAAACTAAGGTGTGGTCTGGCGCCAAACCACGAAGGTTTGCTGGGCGAACAAGAGTTGCCGCGTCGCTGATAGGCTGGTCGTTGACGTTGAAAGAAGGAACGACATTACGCAACAGGTTGCTGGTGTCGATGCCGCCTTGATTAACGAAGTCATCCCCTGAAATGACATCTACAGGTGCGATTGATTGTGTTACTGAGCGCGGCTTACTGCGAGTGCCGATAGTAACTACTTCTTCGATTACGTCAGAATCAGCTTGTTCCATGGCATACGCCGAAGTGCTGATTGACGAAAATAGACTGATTAAAGCGAAATTAAGAATGACAGCTAAGGTCAGTCCTTTCCCCTTATAGTTTTCCACAATAGACAATTGTTTTCTCCATATGCGACGGAGTCGTCGCGCTTATTTTTGGCAGATCATTTACGCAAGCACACCAAAAGTGAGCGTACAGAGCGTAATTTGCCGGAGTATGCCCAAATTTGTATCAATTTGGTACACAAAAAGTGGTAGAAAATGACAAAAAAGCGAAAAAACACGAAAAATAATGAAGAAAAAGCGCAAAACTTTGGGGTTGGCGAGTTTCGTGGTACTGACTTCAGAGTTTTCGCATCTCCATTGTTTCAATTATTGAGCGTTTCATTCGAAGGGGTTGTAAAAATCAGACAGGCACCGCTTGTCTGTGATTACTGACCGATTGGCTGAAACGTATACTAAAAAATATAGTTGGAGCGAGAATCCTTCTCTGATTATCGTTTAGCCGTTTTGGTATTTAGCTACCTAAGGTTCTGTATAAAAAATGGGGCTCCGTCTAAAAACGGGAGTTGAAAATGCTATTAGGGCAAATAGCTTTCTTAGGGCAAGTAGAGCGATAAGAAATGCATTAGGCGACGCAAGTATTTTGCTTGAAGCTAAACGAGTTAGCTGATTGTTGCCACTTTAGGTCGAAATTGTAAATTTATTGAGAGAGATTGTAATGAACACATCAAATGAGAACGCGTCGCCCATAATTAGCAATTTTCGGGGAACTAAGAGTGCTGTTAAAGGAATCTTTTGCAGTGTTGTTCTTTTGGTTGCATGCTTAAGCCAACCGGCCTTAGGCGCGCCAAGTGCTGGAGCGAGCGGTTCACAAGGAGCTGGTACTGGAGCTGGCGCTGCAGGTGGCATAGGCGTTGGCACCGCAGTTGCAATTGGTGTTGTAGGCGCGGTTTTGGTTGGCGTAGCGATTGATAACGCGAATGACTCCTCTACTCCCGCAGAGACACCTGCTACCACAGCTACCAGTGCAACAACGACTACTACTTCTACTACAAGCACTACGGCGACTACTGCGACTTCAGGTACATAGTAGTGCTAAAGGAAAGTTCGAGTTAGATACGTTCCCAAAATACCTTTATAAATGCCTGTTGTAGCAGGCATTTTTTTTGCCCGTTTCTTTGATTCTCAAATTTGAAGGTTCCTTTTTCTCTGGATAATTAGTGCCCGTTCTTAGCTCGGTCGCTCCCTGCCAATACTTGCAGTGGCAGATGGATAGTTCGCTCGCCATCGCTAGTAAGATGATTGGCGATTACATAAAGTTGCTGTGTAAACGCGCACTTTTTGGTAATACCGGTAAAGGTAAAATGAAGTCTTCAACAAAGTGAGGGTTAACATGATTAGCGAAGAACAAATTCAACACTATAAAGACCATGGCTTTGTGGTTTTAGAAAACTTTTTGTCACCCACGGAGTTGTCGGGCGCGCGTCAAGAGATCGAAGCTTTTATTCCAGGTTGGCTTGACTATGCGGCGGATCCGAGTGGCCCCAAACCTGCTAAATGGAACGAGGCTGCGCGATCGAGAAGAAACGTGAGGTTTCCGTTCAAAGGCTCGCAACTCAATGCCATCACTCTGCACCCTGAACTGCGGCGTTTTGCCTCACTAATGGCTGGAGGTGGAGAGATTTTCTGCGAACAGTCGGATTTGACGTATAAATGTAAGGGTCATTACGGTGACGTAGATCAAGATATGCATTTGGATTATGTCAACCATACGCTCACTTATCCGCCCGAAGATCCCACTTATTGGCAGACCGCTTTCCTCATTTACTATACTGATGTGGCCGCTCATGAAGCGCCCACCGCGGTTTGCTCATGGCAACATTATAAAGATGAAGTGCTTTGGCCAGCGGTTTACAAGAAAGAGGATCGTCCAAGTTTATATGACAATGAAGTCAAAACGACAATGCCTGCCGGGTCAGTGTTGGCGTACAGCATGCGCACATTTCACCGCGGCACCGCATTTTTAGATGAAGGGGCTCGCGTTGGTCATTTTATTTCTTACGCGCCAGCTAAGCCGCGTTGGATGGGGATTATTGGATGGCCAGAGCAGGGCATCTATTCTAGCTTTTCCGCTTGGATAGAACAGGCGGCGCCCGAAGAGCGCGAGCTTATTGGCTTTCCATCACCAAGCGACCCTTATTGGACGCAAGAAACGGTTGCAGGTGTAGCTGCCCGCTACCCAAATATGGATATGACTCCTTACAAGAAGTAGGCTAGTGCGAGCGTTGGGTGTCCCTGTTTCTAACTCAGGGCGTTGTTGTTGCTCGGACGCAAGAGCCAAGAAAATTTGCTGAGGAGAGAAGCGAAGGTGGAAGATTTAACTCAGGCGCAGAGTCGTCCCAACGTGGTGGTACTTTTTCCGGACCAGCTGCGAGCCCAATCGTTGCCACTTTACAGTCAAAAATATGGTGCGCAACAAATCAGCACGCCAAATATTGATCGCCTTGCTAGCCAAGGTGCGACCTTAGATAACGCAATATCCAATTGTCCAGTATGCACGCCGGCGAGGGCAATGCTGGTCACCGGCCGTTACCCACAAACCACTGGCCACCTGATTAACACCACCCGCACTCGGCATTCAGAGATATCCATCGCTGACGCTTTTGCTAATGCAGGCTATAAAACGGCGTGGATTGGTAAGTGGCATTTACATACCGGTTTGTGGCCGGCCTTGGATCGTATGCCACAGCACCCTGACTGGGTACCCGAGGGCCGTGATCGTCTTGGCTTTGAGTATTGGCGCGCCTATAACCAACATATGGTCTATTTCAATGGATTTGTGCACAAAGACGATTGGAATTACGAGCGCTGGGAAGGCTATGAAACGGATGGCCTATTCAGTTACGCGCAAGAATTTATGGACAATAGCGGCGATGATCCGTTTTTGATGTTTCTTTCGCCTCATCAGCCGCATTACACGCCTTTCGAATTTGCGCCGCAAAAATTCTACGATGGGCTGCCAGAAAATTTAGTTCTGCCCTCCAATGTACCCGCTGAACAAACTGACAATGCGCTGGAAATGATGCGCCATTATTTGGCAATGATTTTGGCTATCGATGAAATGCTTGGCAATTTACTAGATGACTTGGAGCGGCGTGGTTTGGCGGACAATACAATTGTAGTGTTGGCTTCGGATCACGGTACACAAGGTGGTTCTCAAGGTGTCAATCCGTGGTCTAAGAAGAACCCTTACGATGCATCGATACATGTGCCAGGAATAATCCGCTTTCCCGGAAAAATTTCCCCCGGTAGTCGTATAGATACCGTTACTAGTATGGTTGATTGGTTTCCAAGTATTTGTGGTTTAGCGGGTGTTTCAGTGCCGCGCTCAATTGAGGGTCAAGACTTGTCCGCGCATTGGCGGGGCGATGCGTCTAAGATTGCAGCGCAGACCGAACCAGAAAGCGCCTTTATTATGAATTTTTCCAAATACTTTGACTGGTTTAAAAATGGCGCGGAATGGCGGGGCGTGCGCACTAAGACTCATACTTATGCGTTATGGCTAGATGGTCGGGAAGAGTTATATGATCTTCAGGCTGATCCTTTGCAGATGAACAATTTGGGTGCTGATGCCTCCTCGCAAGAGTTACTTGGGCAAATGCGAATACAATTAGTAGATCACCAGCATCGTCGTCAAGATCAATTGCAGCCTTGTGAAGAGGCAAAGAGTTGGCTGGATGATCAGCGCAGAGTGGTTAAAAATGCTTTTGGTGAGTTAAGTCACCCTGAATCTGTTCCGGATTGGTCTCTGCTTAATGGTTAGCTTATATCCGAATGTCTGCAAGCGGCAGACCGATATTTTGATAGGAAGAGTTGCATGAATAAAACAGCCAGCGAATACCCTTACCCTGTGGATCTCTCGGTGGTGGAAGAATTTCAGCACAAAGGATTTGTGGTCACGGACAATGTTTTTACACCGGCAACGCTGGCGCATTATGCGAGCGCGGTAGATGCTGAGGTTGCCCTGCGAACGGCAGATGATGCGCGTGAGGTTGGAGAGAAAACTACTTATGAACAATCTTTCGTGCAATGTATGCGCCTTTGGGAAACCAATGAAATTGTTAGGGATTTGTCGTGTGATCCGGGTTTGGCCGGTATCGGTGCCCAATTGCTGGGCGTTGATGGTTTGCATTTATGGCAGGATCAAGCGCTCTATAAAGAATCAGGTGGGCGCGAAACTGACGCCCATCAAGATCAAACTTTCTGGCCCATAGGTGATGCTGATTTGATCAGCGCTTGGATTCCATTTGATGCAGTGACATTTGAGAATGGTGCCATGGCCTACGTTCCCGGATCGCACAAAGCCGGGGGATTAAAGCCCGTAGATATAACGCACAGTACCGAGCCTTACGATATTCTTGCAGACCCTGCGCTGAAGGGTGCGGCACCCGAATGGGTTTCTGTAAATCCGGGTAATGTAGTCTGGCATCATGGATTTACTGTCCATCAAGCTGCTGCCAACACTAGTCCCAACCTTCGGCGTGTTTTTACTGTGGTATTCGTTGCGGCGGGCAGTCGGCGTACTAAGCCATGGCCCGCATTTCCATTAGACCGAGCCAGGGTGCCTGTCGGTGGTTTGATCGAAGGCGACGGGCTGCCAGCGGTTTGGCCTGCTCCTCAACAGCAACCTTCCGCGCCGGAGTTAATTGGGGTGCCGGTAGGGCCGCAATTTGAGTTAGATGCTTAGATAAAATTTGCCCTGCGCAACTAACTAGAATTTTTTGCCGCTTATATTGCCAACTCGGCACTCACAGATAAGTAGTATTTGCTGCTCTGCGAGAGTGCTGGGCTATAAACGCTACTTTCTCACTTCCTTACTTCCTTGTTTTTCTCTTTGTAAGAAAACCCTTTAAATGTATTTGCCCCTAACTGATTGAAGAAGCGGCTTTGGTCAAAGCTGACATTGATATCTACTTGGGTGTCAGCTGTTACCGGAAGATTTTCTGTTAGGTTTAAGGTTGGGTACGCACCGCAAGCCTCTCCTGCATCACAAATGAATCCGTCATTGTCCATATCCGAACCGATAAACAATTGATATTCCCCGGTGGGCACAGAATTGAAAGTAAGGGAATAGGTCCCATCGGAAGGCGTCACTAAGTTCTCTTGAAAAATGGTGTTGCCGGTGTCGGGATCTCCAAGTAGGGCAAAAAGAGTGCCGGAACTCGCGGAAAAAATGGTCGAACTTATGCGTATGTTGACCGCGACTAAATTCTGTCCAAGACTTGATTGAATGGTGATGTTGGTAGTGTGATCGCCGGGCGCGAGCAGGCTTCTATCGGCAGTGGCAGTATAGGAACCCAAGTTGTTTGTATTGCTTGAGTTATTGGTAACAGACAGCCAGTTGACGCTTTCGGTGACGCTTGTCACGTTTAAGGTGCCACCGCCGGAGTTGGCAAGGTTAAAATTCTGTTGTGATTGTGTCAGGCCAAAGTCGATAGTAGCGGGTGATATTTGCAGTTGGGTAGGCAGTGGTGCCAAGGTGCCAGACGCCAGTTCTTGCGCGGTGTTTACGGCTTTCATCGCGTTGATCAAGCCATAGCCAAAGTCACTGTCTCGTCCTTCCACGCCTAGGTCGTCACTAATTCTACCCTCAATGAGTACTCTATCGAATTCCGCTGGGGTCATGTTCGGTGCCACAGATTTCATGAGCGCAGCAACCCCTGCCACGTGGGGCGAAGACATTGAGGTGCCCTGATAGTAGCGATAGCCGTAGGTGGTAGAGCTTTCTCTATCGTTGCCGATGGTGCTTAGCACGCCGTCTGGTGTGCCGTTTCCATCCGCATCTTCATCTAGATCTCCGCCGGGTGCGGTAACATCTATACTCTGGCCAAAATTAGAATAACTGGTGCGTACATTTGATTGATTCACCGCTGCAACTGATACAACGCCGTCGTATGAAGCTGGGTACTCTTGGTTAGCGCTGCCGCTGTTGCCAGCCGCTGCGACAATAATAACGCCAGCATCACGGGCCGCTGTAATAGCGCTTGCCTCACTGGATGAAAATCCGCCGCCGCCCAAACTCATGTTAATGACGTCAGCACGTTGCGTTGGCACTTGACCACTAGCGTTTTCAAGTCCAGCTGCGTAAAGAATGGCCTGTATTAAGTCGAAACTAGTGCCGCCCTCTAGGCCTAAAACTCTCATTGGCATAATTCTGCTTTGCCAAGCAACGCCAGCGACGCCAGCGTTGTTGTTAGTAGCGGCTGCTACCGTGCCGGCTACGTGAGTGCCATGGAATGAGCTACTCCCATCACCTAGCCCTCGGTCGCCGGGGTCCTCTGGGTTGCTGTCAACGCCGTCGCCATCTCCAGCGTTGCTGGCATTGCTTATCATGTCATACCCCTGAACTAACTTGCCTTGGAAATCAGGGTGGTCTGCTAGGATGCCGCTATCAATTACTGCAACAATTACATTGGGGTTGCCGGTAGTGATATCCCATGCTTCAGGTAAACGGATATGTGGGTAGTGCCATTGTTCGTTATAAAGCGTGTCATTGGGTACAGCGCGGCGATGGCGCATAAAGTTGGGTTGAGCGTCGCTAATATCCGCTCTTTGCCTTAACGCTTTTATCGCCCAAATGGTTTCTTGCTTATCTTTTTGACTGTCGACGTTGCTTGTTAGGGTTCGTTGTGAACTTAGTTGTTGATTGATTGAGTTTATCATTGCATTGCGTTGCCCAGCACTGCCAAAGCTCATCAGCTGTGGTTTGTCTGCGGCTACATTGGCCATGATCAAGCCCTGAGATTTTAGACTGTTCAAATTGGCCTGCATCTGGGCTATAGGTTTGTTGCCGTCCAACTGAAATACTGCCTGGTTCGGAATAAAGTCATCGAAGCTCGATAGCCTGCCGTTTTGATCGCTAGAAGAAACGCTTAGTCCCGCTCTTTGGCCAACGTTTAAAACATAGTTAGAAGCGCCAGAAAATGCAAAAACGCGTATGAAATAGTTGCCCGAGGTCGTAACGTCAATGACCTCTGTATTACCCACACCCAAAGAGTCGTCAACCAATACGCGCGTGCTGTCATACAACTCAATGTCCAAGTCAGCGCTGTCTTCACCGATAGTCAGAATAATCTGATCATTGTTCGCAAGCTCAAGGAAAAAGAAATCCTCATCTCCGGAAATATCTAAGTGTCCGCTTTCGCCAGAGTTGGGTAGATTTACATAGCCGCCTAACATGCCGGGTGAAAATATTTGTTGGGCCTCCGTGAAGGAGTCGTTGTTTACTATTGTGGTTGTTGTGTCGTTCACGTCAGAGTCGATTTGGGTTCCGGGGGAAATGCGTACTGAGCCATTTACGTTAAAGGGCCCTAAGCTGCCTGTTTTTGTGAGCGCCAAAAAAAATGCGGGAGAACTATTGCCTGCAGCGTCGGTGAGCACCAATGACGCGCTGACTCGCCCGTTAGCAAAGGTCGAAAGATCTAATTGGATTGATGTGGATGAAGCGTTGACGATTCTTCCAGTTCTTACTATTTCGTTGGGGCTTGGTGCGGAATCCTCCACGACTATTCTATAGGTAGTACCTAATTCCGCATTTTCGATGCTCAGTGAAAAGCTTGCTTCATTGCTGGCACTTATAACCGCGGTGGCAGTCGCGAGGGCGTGGTTCATCGGTGCCACGGTATCTATGATATAAGTTTGCCTAATTACTTGGCTTCTTAGGCCTGTGCTGCCAATAGCGATAAAGCTTAATACAGTATCAGTTGAAATATTGATTGGCGCGGTATACCTGTTAGAGGTGTTGTCTGGCGTGCTTGAATCTGTGGTGAAAAATATGTTTGCGCCAGCAGTTGCTGTGAGTGTGACGGATTGGGTTGTGTTAAAGGCCCCTCCTGAAACGCTTGCGGCTACTGTAGGAGCCACAGCGGGAGTGGCTGCTGGAGGTGGCGTGCTGGGCGTATTTGAACCGCCACCGCCACAGCCGGAGAAGAGGAGAATAACAACAGCAAACTCTGCTAGTTTTAGGAATCTCATAGCCGGTACCTCTGTCACATTGCCCTCAAGGCGAATCTCGCTGTTAAACCCATCAAGATAGATTTTTCTCTAGCAGTGTTACGATTTTAGATGGTTCTAGAAAGCAGCATTATGACCAGAAATGTCAAGGGAATCCCGGCAGGCGGATTTAGTTTTAGATTAGACGTGTGCTTGGGTGGGGGAATCGTTCTACCAATGGGATGACTTTGGGCACGTAAACCTCCACAAACTGTTTTGCAGTTTTGTGTCGATCAAGGTCTTCTTGAGTAGCCCACCATTCGACAAGAATGAAAGTTTGGGCGTCTGTCTCAGATTGGTAGACTTCGAACCGTTCGCACCCTTCCTCGGTGAGAGACACTTTGGCTTGGATGGTGAGCAAGCTGCTGATTTCTTCTATGTCTTCCGAGCGTTTCGCCCGCAAGATAACGTTGTTATGAATCATTCGGTGTCCTTGTCTGCATGTCTTTTGCTGGTGTTGGTTGAGCGCTACCTTTTATGCGTATTTTTATCTCCTGAGAGGCGTCCGCCAGCATTGCAGGTCAGTTTGCCACAGAAAACGCGCCCTAGTCTTAATGATTTAAGCTGCGGAAAACCCATAGAATGGCAGTCACAAGCTGCGCGTGTTTGCGTCGAAATTTGCAGAAAACAGTGAGCGGTAAGGTGAGGAATAAGGTGAAAGGCACGATGAAAGGCACAAAAACACTTTTAGCGACATTGGGTCCTGCCCCAGTGGTTGATGACAACTTGTCCACAACCAATATTCGTTTATGGGCTGGTGCTGCGCCCGAGAGTTTGGGTGGCGAGATCATAGACCAGCCCATGCTAAGTGTGCATTTAGCCGAATCAGGCAATGGTTGCGGCGTTATCGTTTGTCCTGGCGGCGGTTATCGTAGCTTGGCCTCAGATCATGAAGGCTTGCAGGTAGCGTGTTGGTTGAACGCGCAAGGCATTCATGCATTTGTGCTGCGTTATCGATTGGGACCAAAATATCATTCTAGTGTTTCTCTCTTGGATGGCTTGCGCGCAATGCGCCTCGTTCGTTTCCATGCTCACAAGTTGCAATTAGACCCCACTAGGTTAGGGATGCTTGGATTTTCTGCGGGTGGCCATTTAGCGTTAGCAGTCGCTACCCACGATTCATCAGTTGCTAAGAGGGGTGCTGCTGCGGATCCAATCGATGAGGTAAGTAGCCGACCAGATTTTGTTGTACCAGTTTATGCGGTGACCAACGGCGCGGTGAGAGGGCGTAAGGCGGACGAATATGCGCCGACAGATACGGCGGTGACCGCCACCACACCCCCGGCCTTTATTATGCATACCCATCAGGACAGCGTTGTACCTGCTAGTCAATCAACGTTGATCTACAACGCATTGCTTAAGGCAGGCGTGCCGGCTGAACTGCATATATTTAATCAGGGCGATCATGGTCTTGGTCTAGCTACTGACGATCCGGATGTGGGGCATTGGCCCAAGTTATTGCAAGCATGGTTGCGTAGGCATAGCTTTTTGACGGATAAAAAAAGACTGGCGGTGAATGGGCAGTTGCTGGTTGAAGGCGCGCCACTAGGCATAGCAGCGGTGACTTTTACGCCCAAAAGCGAAAATTACCCTCATGCCCATACTCGGCTCAATAATGTAGGGGGAGGTACTTTTGTAATACCTGAAAGCCATGGCCCCGTTGCCGGGCAGTATGTGGTTAAAGTGCATCTGCTGTCTAACCAATATCCTCCAGCGACTACGGGCCAATACACCTTGGCTCAACCTCAGGTTTATCAGGGTACTGTTGACCTGGAGGGTGGCGCGGAGAAGAAAATGATTTTGAGCATCGAGTCTAATCAGTTGTCAGTAAGGTGGGAGAGCGCAGCGGGGGACATTCCGCATCAAAGCTAAACCCTAACCTAGGTGCGTGGCGCTGCTTTACAATACAGACCCTGCATTATACGGGTCTGTTCTTGCAAGTAGCCACGTTGGTCAGAGTAGGCCATTAGCTTAAATTCACAGCTACTCTGAGTTGTTGGTTTTAGCTCAGTTCTAACCCCTGCATATCGCCTTGCGCTCGCCATGCTTCAAGAATTTTGAAAAACTTCACTGGCCCTGCGCCGTGCATGTTCGAGAAAAAGCCAGCGGTATTGCCTCGCTGGCCTTCGCTGTTGTAATACCCGGGCGTGCATTCAGCATAGAATCGAGACCCAGTGCTGGCGGTTTTGCGGATCTCCGCAACGTATTCATCTTCCGCTATGGCTGAGGCCTCAATCGTTCTCGTGCCTTGTTTTTGCGCCTTACCTATTATGTGTGCCAGGTGCTTTGCTTGTTCATTCAATGCATGGGGTACATTCACTGTGATGGCTGTTTGGGTAAATCCCAAAAAGAAGCAATTTGGAAAGCCGTGGCTAGTTAAGCCTTGGAAGGTGCGTAGCCCCTCTGACCAATGTTCGCTTAAACTTTGCCCGCCGCGACCCACAATGTCATAACCCGCTCTGCGGGTATAAGAGGTGCCCACCTCAAAACCGGTGGCGAAAATTAGGCAATCAAGCTCAAATTCTTCGCCATTGGCTATGACACCTTTGCTGGTGATTTCGTCTACACCTTTGCCTTGAGTGTCTACTAATGTGACATTGTCACGGTTATAGGTGTCCAAATACTCGTCATGAAAACATGGACGTTTGCAGAACTGTCGGTACCAAGGTTTGAGTTTTTCAGCGATACTGGAATCATCGACAATTTCTTCTGCACGCTGGCGAATGAAGTTCATCTTTTTGTAGTCAGACAATTCCATTAATTCTGCGCGTTCGCCTTTGGTCAACTTGCGCCCCAGTTTGCGACTGGCGATTTTCGCAGCGATGCCGGTAAGGTTGCGCATGATGTCGGTCCAACCGTCTGCAACCAAATCTACGTCCTGGTCACCACCGCTGACTAACGTATTAAAGTTATCCATGCGTTCTTTTTGCCAGCCCGCTTTTAGCGTGGCGGCCCAATTGGGGTCTGTTTCGCCATTGTTGCGTACATCAATAGAAGAGGGTGTGCGCTGGAAAACATAAAGCTCTTTAGCCCACTCGCCCAGGTGGGGTATGCACTGCACGCCGGTGGCGCCGGTGCCAATAATGCCCACCCGCTTATCTTTCAGGTTAGTTAAGTTGCCGTAAGAGTCGCCGCCAGTGTAGTTGTAGTCCCAGCGGCTAGTATGAAACGTGTGGCCCTTGTAGTCGTTTATGCCCTTTATACCCGGAAGTTTAGGTCGGCTCAGCGGACCGTTGGCCATAGCCACATAGCGTGCGCGCATTTTGTCGCCACGGTCAGTTTCAATAATCCACTTTTGGCTGGACTGCTCCCAGGTCATGTTCGTGATGCTGGTTTGTAGGCAGGCATTTTCGTAAAGGCCATAATGCCGGGCAATGTTTTTGCTGTGCTCTAGAATTTCTGGCGCAAAGGAATATTTGTTCTTTGGCATATAGTTAAGTTCCTCTAACAGAGGAAGGTAGCAGTAGGATTCAACGTCGCACATTGCGCCGGGATATCTGTTCCAATACCAAGTGCCGCCGAAGTCGCCTGCTTTTTCAATCATGCGCACATCATCAAAACCGGCTTCTTTCATTCTCGCCGCCATCAGCAAACCGCCGAAACCTCCGCCGATAATAGCCACTTCCACTTCATCAAATAGTGGGTCGCGAGTAAAGCCAGGATCAACATAGGGATCATCAACATAACGAGAAAATTCAGCGGTGACCTCAACGTATTGTTGATTGCCGTCATCGCGAACGCGTTTGTCTCGCTCGCTCAGGTATTTTTCTTTCAGTGCTGCTGGATCGAAATCTAAGTCGCCGAGCAATTCGGCCATATTTGCTGCTTGCATATTGGAACCCTCTAATTTTCCCCATTCCGTGTACTTGTTATACAAAGGTTTGATAAGAATTAAAAGCGAGCACTTTGTGCATTTTTAGCTGAAGTTTTCATATGGCTGGTTTTGCCGAGTACTTTTGCATAGGCTAAATCTGCGCGCTTGAGTTTCGCAGGGAATAAACGGCGCGGATAAATCTAAGGAATTAAAATGACAAATGAACTTAATGCCCAGTGGCGTTTAGCGGCTACGCCTAAGGGCGGTTTGCCAGTAGCAGAAGACTTTTTATGGGTAACGCAAGATCTTCCCGAGCCTGCGCAAAACCAAATGCTCACTCAGACCGTTTATTTGTCATTGGATCCGTATCAATGGGGTCGCAGACGTTCAGGGGTGGAGTTGCCGGGGGAGATTTGTCATGGCAGAACGGTGTCTCGAGTGGTGAGCAGTCGTATTGCCGGATTTGCAGAGGGCGACTATGTATTTAACACCAATGGCTGGCAGCAATATGGTCTGAGTGGCGAGGGCGTTGGTATTTTTGGCTATATGCACCCACGCAAGCTCGACCCTACAGCTGCGCCTATATCCACCGCGATCGGTGTGTTGGGCATGCTGGGCCTTACTGCCTATTCCGGTCTAATGGTGCAATGTCAGCCTCAGGCTGGCGAGACTGTAGTGGTCTCCGCAGCCTCGGGCGGCGTGGGCCAAGTGGCTGTGCAATTGGCACGCTTGGCCGGTTGTCGCGTGGTCGGCATTGCCGGTGCCCAGCATAAGGTAGCGTATTTAGAAGCCTTGGGCGTTGACAGCGTGGTATCTCACTTGGATCCCCAGTTCCCCGCAAAGCTAAAAGCAGCGTGTCCCGATGGCTGTGATGTGTACTTTGAGAACGTTGGCGGTAAGGTCTTTGAGGCGGTGTTGCCGCTATTGAACAAAAAAGCCCGAATTACGCTCTGTGGCGTGGTATCGCAATACGGTAATACAGATGGTCAAGACCCTCGTACGGTCTGGCAGGCAATAGGCCAGCCTTTTTTTGAGCGCCAGCAAGTCACAGTTCATGACTTGTTTGTTGGTAATTTTGTTGATCAATACCAAGAGGTGTTTTTGCAGGAAATGGCCGGCTATGTGCGCAGCGGCGAGGTTCAATATAAAGAGGATCTGCGCCAAGGACTGGAAAGCGCGCCGCAAGCTTTTTATGACATGTTAACGGGCGATAATTTCGGTAAAACCCTGCTTGCGGTGGGTGACGACCCAACCCGGTAAACAATGCGTTTTTTAATACGATGGGGTAACTTAGTGATAATTAGGCGGCGAAGTAGCAGTTAGAAGGTGCAGTTAGAAGGCGCCGTTTGAAGGCGCTGGTATAAGGTGCAGTTAAACATCGTTAAGCGGTGTCCTAATTGATGCGGTGAGAGAGAGGAAGAGTAACTACATAAACTAATCTGAAATGGATTAGAGCAGAGCGCGCACTTAGGCTGCTTTGCTGGTCGGTTTGTACCCTGGGGAGGGATCTGTGTCAGAAGTTGCGCCGAATAAAGAAGGCTTTTGGAAAATCCGCTATGCCGTTATCACCCTGTGTTTTTTCGCGACCTTTGTTTGTTACATAGATCGCGTCAATATCTCCTCAGCAATTATCCCTATGGCGGAGGAGTTCGGACGGGATTTGCAAACCCAAGGTTACGTACTGTCCTCTTTCTATATTGGCGACCCATTTATGCAAATCGGTGGTGGCCACAGCGTGAATCATAGGGACATTGGTCTGCGGCATGCGGGTACGCTCATGGGTATAACTAATACCGCTGGTACCATTCTAGGCATCCTAGGCATTGCCGGTGTATCGGTTACGGGTTTAATTTTGCAGTATACCGGCTCTTGGGCATTGGTGTGTCAGGTCACCGCGGGAGTGAGCTTGTTTGGCATGGCTTTCTATTTACTCTTTGCCAGTGGTGAGAAACAGTTCGACTAACTGTCTTTGAGCGAGCAATTTTTTAATTGGGCTGCGCTGAAGACAAGCGACGTAATTAGGTTATCAAAATGAGGGGAACCAATGAGCGAAAATAGTAATAAGCCGAAGTTAGGTGGTGCCTACGCACATTACGTCCTCTTTGTATTGTTGATTGTTTACGTATTCAATTTCATTGACCGCAACATACTTTCCATTTTGTCCCAAGAGATTCAGGCAGATCTCGGTGTTTCAGACGCAGACATGGGGTTTCTTTACGGCACTGTATTCGCCGTGTTTTATGCAGTATTCGGTATTCCACTAGCACGCTTTGCCGATGTCTGGGTCCGGCGTAGCCTGATTTCAATTGGCCTACTGTTTTGGAGTGCCATGACCGCATTGTCTGGTTTTGCTCGATCGTTTCCAGTGCTCGCAGCCTTTCGCGTTGGCGTGGGTATTGGTGAAGCCAGTGCTAGCCCAGCCGCGTATTCCATGCTGTCTGATTACTATTCACCCAAATTACGCGCCACAGTATTAGCCATCTACTCTTCTGGTGTTTACATCGGTGGCGGTATCGGCCTCTTCTTGGGAGGCTTCATTATGGAAACTTGGAATACCAGTTATCCTGATCCCCTTGCCGCACCCTTAGGTTTGAAAGGCTGGCATGCAGCATTCCTGGCGGTCGGTATTCCCGGCATTCTTATGGCTATTTGGGTGCGCACGTTGCGCGAACCCACGCGCGGCGTATCAGAAGGGTTAGTGACCGAAAAGCACCCAGCGCCCTATAGCGTGTTAATGACAGAGCTGATGGCCATGGTGCCCATTTTTAACCTCATCGCCTTAAAGCGTGAGGGTGCATCACTAAAAGCTAATTTATTCGCAGCAATTAGCATTACCGTTGTCGCGCTGTTGTTGATGAAGTTAACAAACAATATTCCTCAATGGTTGGCACTGGGCATTGGGATTTATGTGGTGTTTTCCTGGGTGCAGTCGCTGAAGGCGCGTGACCCGGTGACCTACCATATGATCTTTGAATCGAAAGCCATGATTTACACCATGCTGGCGTTCCCAACTATTTCGTTTGTTACCTATGGTATTGGCTATTGGACCGCGCCGTTGCTGATTCGTATGCACGATGTCTCGGCTACAGAAGTGGGTATGTACATCGGTTTAGGTAATGCCCTGGGTGGACTCATTGGTGTGACCATGGGGGGTGTTCTAGGGGATAAGTTTCGTCAATGGCATCCGGCGGGTCGTCTGATTATTGGTTATATTGCGGTCTTCGGTACCGCGCCCTTAGTGCTCTGGATGGTGTATACCGAAAGCCTTTATATGGCCTTCTTCCTTAATTTTGCTCATCACTTGTTCAGCGCCTGCTGGCCCGGTATTCCGCCCACTACAGCGGCAGATCTTGTATTACCGCGCATGCGTGCGGTAGCGGGCGCCTACTACATATTGATTAATACAATGTTGGGTCTGGCTATGGGGCCGTACATGATGGGTCAGCTGTCAGATACTTTTGCTGCTACCGGCATGGATGGCGCCGAATCTCTGCGCACAGCAATTGCCTGTACAATGTTGATATTTATTCTTACCTTTATTTTCTTAACCTTGGCGTGGAAACACCTGCCCAAAGATGAAGCCAGTCGTTTAGACCGTGCCAGAGCCTTAGGCGAAGAAGTAAAAGAAGTGGCCTAATCGCGGTTTTCCATCAGACGGATAAAATATGCTCAGCTTGCTAAAGGGTCTGCGTGTAGTAGACCTGTCGACTATTGTTTTGGGTCCTTATGCGACCCAATTTTTGGGTGACTTCGGTGCCGATGTGATCAAAGTAGAAGCCCAAGGCGGTGACGTTTTTCGCGCCGTGAGGCCCGGGCGTACGGACGACCTTGGCGTGGGGTTCCTAAATTTTAATCGCAACAAGCGCTCTATTGCAGTGGACCTTAAGCAACCAGAAGGCAAAGAGATTTTGCATAAGTTGGTCGCGCAAGCGGATGTCTTTGTGCACAACATGCGCGGCAAATCCGCCCAAGACCTAGGCGCAGATTACGCCACACTCAAGGCTATAAATCCCAAACTTGTTTATTGCGCCGCGCCCGGTTTTGCGAGCACCGGCCCAGATGCTCAATCGCCTGCTTATGATGACATTATTCAAGCCCGTTCTGGGTTGGCAGCACTCAACGCTGATGCTGACGGTGCACCTCAATTTGTCCGCACCATAGCCTGCGACAAAGTAGTCGGCCTACATTTAGCGTTAGCTGTTGTGTCGGGCGTGGTGCAGCAGCTCCGCACCGGGGAGGGCTGCAATATAGAAGTGCCTATGTTGGAGAGCATGACCGCTTTTGTTATGGCCGAGCATTTGGCAGGACATACTTTGCAACCGTCCGAAGGCGAATTGGGCTACGACCGACTGATGTCGAAGAACAGAAAGCCTTATAAGACTCAGAACGGCTATGTCGCGATAATGCCTTACAACACAAAACACTGGCAGCGCTTCTTTGGTTTAATTGGTCGCGAAGATTTGGTTGAGGCGGAGTGGGTAACAGACTCTGTCAAACGCTCCCAGCACATAGACGAGCTTTACAACTTGGTGACAGATATAGCGCCGAGTCGCTCCTCTGAAGCGTGGTTGGCGGACTTAGCTGCGCTGGATATTCCTTGTTCGGCCATCAATGCTATGGCGGATTTGGCCGAAGATCCGCAACTAAAAGCGTCCAATTGGTTGCAAAGTCATAAGGATGATGTGCGCGGCGAATATCAATCGTTAAAGACGCCGTTTCTTGTGCATAGTGATTCGGCAATCCGTGAGGACCTGCCAGCGCCGCAACTCAGCGAGCAGGGTGCAGCCATCCTGGCCCAGTTGGGGTATACCCCAGAGCAAATCGATACGTTGGTTAAGGCCAAGGTCGTCACTGTAGCCTGATTTAAGGTTTCTATCTATTTGTCAGGAATTAGCCAGCTAAGGCTTCAATATGCCCGCATGTCCGCGGGCACTGCGTCTTCCTTGCACAAGGTCTTAGCGCTTAAAGGTAACAGTATCCTCTAGCGCTGCACGTTCAGTGTGCGCTGAGTTAACCTTCATTGAAGTGTCTTCATAACCAAAGCTCAGACCAAACAATACCTTTACCTCTGGGCCAAGGCCAAAGGCCTCGCGCACCAGTTCTGGGTGATGTCCCATGGTGCCTTGGGCACAGGAGGCCAAGCCGTTGGCGGTCATGGCTAACATCAGCGTTTGCGCATACATGCCTACATCCCACGCGCTACCTAGGCCGAAGGCTTCGTCCATGCATAAAAATGCAACATGAGGCGCATCGAACAATTCAAAGTTTCTAAAGGATGCGGCGCCACGCGCCTCTTTATCATCCCAAGATATATCCATGGCGCGGTAAAGTACCGCTGCACATTCGCGGCGACGATCTTTCCATACTTGGCCAATGGGTTTTTTGGGTTCTTTGTGATCTTGGTTAGGTTTTGTGCCTGCTTTAACCGCAGTCATCATTTGGTCGCGCAATGTGTCGCGAAGCGCACCAGAGGCCACATAGGTTTGCCAAGGTTGAATGTTGGTCCCGGAAGGTGACCAGCGGGCTATATCGAATACTTTGTTGAGTACATCTTGGGGCACTTCTTTGTCCTGGAATCCGCGCACTGAACGGCGCGACATAACAGCTGTTTCAAAGGACATTTCTGACATTTTTTACCTACATATAACAAGTGAGTTGAAGAAAATTTATAAACTATTAATTGGTCTTTGCGTGGGAGGTGGGTGCTCAATCAGTCTTTTAAGTAAAAGCGTGTTCCGCAAATGTCCACGCGCTCATCGCTGACATAACAATTACGCGTGTGTGCTTGCTGCAAAATCGCTTCGCGGTTGCTCACTTTAATGTCTAGGCCACCGAGCCCAGGGCCACGTCCGTCAGTGACCGGCACAAAGCGCAACGTGACGTTATTAAAAGCAATGCATGGGTGGCCCCCTTGTTCGGCAATAGGACAATCGGTCACTGAGGCCCAATGCGCTGCCAATTCCAGCGGGTTGTCCCCTTGTAGCTCCACGCCTAGGAAATCCTCGGTGATATCTTGTTTGACCTTATCCTCCCAGCCATCGCCACCTACTGGATTCCAGTGGCCGTTGAAGTCCTCTTTAGAGTCGTACTCTAGTTCTAGGAACGCGGCACGCATGTCCGCCGGATGCAGTTGGCAGAGGTTCCAGCCTTCGCGTTGGGACTCGTGCGCAATACGCACACCGTTGTCTAAGGCGCGCTGACGTAACATTTGTTGGTTTTCAAATGTGTCTATTTGGGTGATGACCATATAACCCCCATCGCCACCACGACGTTCTAGGTAACGCCCGCCAGCAGTATTAGGCTGGGTAGGGGCTACCACTTCGAGAAAGTTTCGACCCACAGCCATTAGATTATTTTCTAGGCCAAATACCCCAACACCTGGGTCAACGTAACAACTGTTAATGCCAAGAATGGCCGTTAAGTCGTCTATTACAGGGGTTAAGTGCTCTGCCACTAAGCAGATTTGTCTTAGTTGAATGGTCATCTTTGCTCTCCCAGCTTGATGGATCTTTATTACTGCTCTTTTGCCACGACGCTTTATTGCTGCTTCATTTTAGTGCAGCCACGACTGAGGTTTTCCCCAGCTATGGCCGCGAAGTAGCCGCTAAATGCTTTTCCCCAAGCCTAACGGAAGCTGAAGTTTGGCGCGCGCTTAGGTAATTCTACGAAGTCGCCAGGGCGTTTTTCCATATTAGATTGCATGGCTTCCTGCATTTCTTGCGCTTGCAGCATTGAAGCGTTCCAAATGGCAATGTAGTCCAGCGTATCTGCGGTGGTGTGATCTTTGGAATAGTTGATCATGCGCTTGCAGCCATAAACTGCCAACGGTGCCTTTGTTGCAATCTCGTGTGCAATGGCGAAAACGCCTTCGAGCATTTCTTCCTGCGTATCGAATACTTGATTCACAAGGCCTGCTGATTTGGCCTCAGCCGCGCCCATGCGTCGCCCGGTGTAGGCCAGTTCTCTAACCAAGCCTTCGGGGATTTGCTGTACTAGGCGCGGGAATGTGCCCACATCTGCGGTCATACCGATGACTGTTTCAAATATAGTGAAGAACGCATCAGCGGTTGCATAGCGCATGTCGCACGCAGTTGCCATGTCAACGCCGCCGCCAACACACCCGCCTTGAATAGCCACCAGTATGGGCAGTCTGCAGGCTTCTAACGCGTTGAATGCGGCTTGGGTTTTACGCGCCGTGTCGTAGAAGGCTGCGCCATGGCGAATTTTGTTGCGGCGCGCTTCTTCAGGGTCTGAGCTGCCTTTGGATGCAAAGGCGTTTAAGTCCATGCCCGCGGAAAATACCGGTCCAGTGGATGAAATGACTATGACGCGTGCTTTAGCTTCAGCATCTATTTCTTCGATGACTTGTGGCAACTGGGCCCAAAATGAAGGGATCATACTGTTGCGCTTTTCAGGTCTGTTCAGCTGAATGTGTGCGACATTATTTTCAATTGTCAGGTCAAAGCATTCGTAAGTCATAGGTCTCTCCAATAGATATTCTTAGATTTTGTCTTTATTTGAGTATAGCGATACCGGGCTGAAAATGGACGGTTATCAGCACCTAATCCTAAATCACAACGGCGCTGCCTGTTAAATCATAGGCAGCTAGGTCATCGCCAGTAGTTGCAGCTCAGCTAAAGCACAAACCAGGTATGCATTAGCCGGCCAGGGGAAAAAGTAAACGCGCCAGCGATCAGTACGGCGCCCAGGTACACGCCCAGCATATTGAATTTATGGCGCTTTATATTGTGTGCTCTGGCAGCGAAATAGGCCGCAGGCACGCTGTAGATGACCAATAAGCTGAACAGGTGGATAAATCCAAAATGATTGAGAAGGGTGGGGCCGACTTCAGCGGTGATGAATAGTGTGATCATTGCCGTGATCATCATCAGTATCATATAAATTTTGCCGAGCAATCGATGGCCAGGCGTGCCTTTTTGGCGTAACAACAGATAAGCGCCGATGAAGGCAGCAGGCACGATGGTGGCGAGGTGGGCATAGATCAGCGTGAGATTGGACATTGTGTTTTCCTGTTGCCTAATTCGTTGTGCTGCGAGGCTCTAACTCAAGGAGACGCCGTTTTACCACACTCTCCGGGCGTCTGGCTATTTCCCGCTAGGTCTGTCATAGCACTGGCAATGGGCTGTTCACTGGGCTGCGCCTCCCCTAAGTAAAGAATGAGTCATAGAGTACTGGACAAAATGAAAGGCCTAATGAAAGACTAGAGGCGTTGAGTGCAATGCCGTTATGAGCATTTGCCAGTGCCATTGCTGTATAAGCGCAAATAAAATGGTGCAGAAAATAACCAAATTTATCCAAAGCGAAAAAATCCTAGGAGAGGGAAATGTCGAATAAAGTGGAAACAGGTACAGATGATCTTTTAGCAGACCTAACGGACGGTGTGCTGACACTGACTATGAATCGGCCAGAAGCACGCAACGCTATGTCCGATGCCATGACGGGCGCATTGGCGCAGCAGTTAGCAGACGCTGAACTTAATAGCGCTGTGAAGGTCATTGTTTTGACCGGAGCTGGGAAAGGTTTTTGCGCAGGCGGCGACGTTAAAGGTATGGCTGCCAGTGGTGACGGTACCGTGGGAGACAACACCATTGACGGGGCCATTCATAGGCAGCGCCTCAACCAGCGCGGCACTGCTGGTGCCTTATATTCAATCCCTAAGCCAACTATTGCTGCATTGCCAGGCGCGGCGGCGGGTGCGGGTCTATCCCTAGCATTGGCCTGCGACATGCGCATTATGGCGAGCAGCGCCATGATGACTACAGCGTTTGCCAAGGTGGGTTTCTCTGGTGATTACGGCGGTACCTTCTTCATGTCGCAACTTATCGGCACAGCCAAGGCCCGGGAACTTTACTTTCTTTCAGACCGTGTGAATGCAGAACAAGCGCTGGACTTGGGCTTAACTAATTGGGTGTGCGAAGCCGATGAGTTAGCTGCCAAAGCCAATGAAATAGCACTGCGCTTAGCCAGTGGTCCTACCGTTGCTTATCGTTATATGAAAGAAAACTTTGCTCGTGCATTGTCATCTGGTGACGTAAACGACTGCCTAGATTTGGAAGCCACCCATCACGTACATTGTGGTCAAACCGAAGATCATAAAAACGCGACCAAGGCGTTTGTTGAGAAACGCGATCCAGTATTTGTGGGTCGTTAGAATACAACTGCGCGCATAGGGTTTAGGGCAGAACGAGTTTTACTCTTTCTGTCCTAAGTTGGGTTTTATTGCCGCCTCAGATCAGGTCTTGAGAACCCTGCCTTACGAATAATTTCTTGCGCCCTTGAGCTTGCCAAATAATGCATAAAGCGTGCGGCTGCTTTGTTGTTGGCGCCAAATTTTAGTAGCACGCCATCTTGCAGAATAGGCGAGTGCAATTTACTGGGAATGATGAGGTAGGTAGCAACGGGCTGGTTTTGTTCAAGCATTTGCGCTGCCGCCACAAAACCCATGCGAGCGTTACCTGTGGCCACTAGGGAAAAAGTTTGCCCAATATTCTCCCCCATCACTTGCCGTTGTGACATTGATTGTGTGCTTTGCAGGTTTTGCAAAACTTGCTGAGCTGCAAAGCCATAAGGGGCGAGGCGAGGGTTGGCTAGTGCAATGCTTGAAGCGCTTGCCAGCCACTGTCTAATTTGCGCACTTTGTTCGGTTTGCGCGGTTGGGTTTTCGTCTTCGTTAGTTGCTCTGGGCTTAGTGTTGGAAATAACCCTGGGCTCAGCGTTGGAAATAACCTTGTTTGGTCGCCAAAGCACCAGTGCGCCATTTGCGTAGGTGAAGCGACTGTCGGTTACAGTTAATCCGTGTTGCTCCAAGAGTTGTGGTCGCTGTTGATCTGCCGCTAGAAAAATGTCGTAAGGCGCGCCTTGGCGAATTTGTGCGTAGAGCTTGCCGGTAGACCCAGAGCTGATGAGTATTTTGCCGTTGTCCAGCGACGCAAAATCTTCTCTCAGGGCTTTCAACGTTGTGACAAAATTTGTCGCCACTGCAACCCTAACGGAGTTTTTTGCGGTCTCTGCGTAAGCTAGACTCTGCCCACCGAGTAAACTCAGCGCAGCGAGAACATACGCAATCCATAGACGGGCAGTTACTTTGCGCTCGCTCATATTGAGTGCGCCTTATTGCTGTTAGCTTGGCGAGTTTTATAAGCTATGATGGTCAACTCAGATGCAATGGACATTGAAACTCAGAGGGCTACTCAGACGGTTTTAAGAGGAGGCCATGATGTTAATTTTCCTCTGCATAAACAAGGTATAAACAAGTTTTATGGCATGGGCAGAATCAATACAACGGGTTATTAAACCTTGGTTAAGTGCAGTTGGCTTAACGGTCTGCTTGTCCAAATTACCTAAATTTCAAATCACAGCAAGTACGAGGGGTACTCATGGCAGCTTCTGAAAAATCTATGCGCCGAGTCGCACTAACTTCACTGGGTGGCACCAGTATTGAGTGGTACGACTTCTTTATTTACGGCACAGCTGCTGCCCTGATCTTCCCAACCTTGTTCTTTCCACCTGACATTCCCCCGTACGTGGGTCTTATAGCCTCTTTTGGTACGTTTGCCGTTGGCTTTATCGCTCGACCAGTGGGCGGCATGCTGTTTGGTCACTTTGGCGACCGCCTCGGTCGCAAGGCAGCCTTGGTCACCGCGATGGTGATGATGGGGGTTGCTACAACGCTTATTGGTCTTTTGCCAGGCTACGAAACAATTGGGCCGTTCGCGCCAATTTTGCTGATTTTACTACGTTTTGTTCAAGGCCTTGCTGTTGGCGGGCAGTGGGGGGGCGCAATGCTTTTGGTCACGGAGAGCGCGCCTGCAGAGAAACGCGGGTTCTACGGCGCCTTCGCGCAAGCTGGTGCGCCGGTAGGCGTTATTTTGGCGAACATAGCTTTTTTAATCGTTACCGCGTCGGTTTCCACTGAGGCGCTTTTAGATTGGGGTTGGAGAATTCCGTTTTTAGCCAGTATCGTTTTGATTGGCTTGAGCATGTATGTGCAGTTGACCCTAGAAGATACCCCGGCGTTTAAAGAGTTAATTGAAAGTACTGAGCCGAAAGAGGCCAAGCCGCGTTCTCCGGTTGTCCAAGCGCTCAAAACCTACCCGAAAGAAATTACGCTGGCAGCAGGTGCATTCTTAGGCGTTCAGGTGACTTTTTATATCCTTATAGTCTTTTCGATATCTTATGGTACTGACCCAGCTGGACTGGCTTTAAGCAAGTCCGACATGTTGTTCGCGGTGTTAATCAGCACCATGTTCCAAGTCCCAGCGTTGTTTTTCTTCGCCGCTTGGTCAGATCGTCACGGGCGACGTGGCGTTTACAAGTGGGGGGCAATTGTCACTGGACTGTGGGCATTCGCGATGTTCCCGCTGATTAATACCGGATCACTGCCCTTAATCATCCTCGCGTTAGCGGGAGGGCAGGTTGCAATCGCTATGATGTATGGGCCACAGGCTGCACTGCTTACTGAGTTGTTCAGTACTGAAGTGCGCTACTCAGGCGCGTCCCTTGGTTATCAGTTGGGCGCAATCGTCGGCGGCGGCTTTGCACCGATTATTGCAACTTCATTGGTCGCCTTTGGCAGTTCTGTTTGGGTGTCTGGATATATTGCGCTGGCTTGTGCTCTAACTTATTTCTCGCTGGTTTTACTCAAAGAAACGCCAGTGACGGATTTAGACAAGGTCGCTTAGGCTAACTCAATTGGGTAGTTGTTTGCCCGGGCAGAAGACGCCCGGGCGGATAAAACTGTCGATTGCAGCCTTTTCTATCAAGTCTACTTAAGCGTGCTTTTTGCTCAAAACGTCAGCGGTGTGAATAAACCTGCAGCTTCTATTTGTCCGGCAAGCTGTAACAACTTTCCCTCCTCGCCAGTCTTTGCGACCAACTGACTGCCTACGGGGAGACCGTTTTTTGAAATGGCCATTGGTACGCTGATGGCTGGGTGGCCGGTGTCGTTGAACAGTGCTGTAAAACCCAGTGTTTGAAAGAGCAACGACGAGTAGCTATTGGGGTCTTCAGCCATCATGTCGATTTGTCCGTGTGCAAGGGGTAGGCACGCCATGGTGGGTGTGAGTAAGTAGTCAAATTCTTCTAACAACTGATCTATAACTCGTCCGTGTTGGTGGATCATTGTTACGGCTTTGGCATAGTCGGAGGCGGTTATTTCTTTGGCATATTGGTAGTTTTGCCAGCTGCCTAATTCTATGTCCTCTTGCCTAATGGCTCTGCCGATTTCGGTTTGTTTGGCATTGAACATGGCGCCCAAATGACTTATTGCAATTATGCCGTGCGCCTCGCGAACAGTGTCTGTATTTAAATCAACTTTGATCAGTTCGACTTTGTGACCTAGATTTTCTAGCTGCAGTGCGCTTGCTTTGGTGATCTCTAACACTTCTGGGTCTAGCTCTGAGCCATTAAAAGTGGTGAGACATAAGCCGATTTTTTGCTGTGCAATTGGGCAGTTCACTTGGCTGAGAAATGATTGGCTGGGTGCAGGCACATGATAGGGGCTGCCTAACTCTGGTCCGGCGCTGATGTCTAATAGCGCGGCGCTGTCGCGCACAGATTTGGTGATGGCGTGAGTGGTAGATAATCCCCCCCAGCCTTCTAGTTGGGCTGGCCCTAGGGGTATTCTGCCTCGTGTGGGTTTTAGGCCGACAAGTCCGCAACAACTCGCGGGTATACGAATGGAACCGCCGCCATCGGAGGCGTGGGCCATGGGCAGAATGCCGGCGGCGACCAGTGCCGATGCACCACCACTGGAACCACCGCTGGAATAACCATGCTTCCAAGGGTTATGTGTGGGTCCAAAAAGTACTGGCTCGGTTGTGGTGGCAAGACCAAATTCGGGCGTATTGGATTTGCCACAAATGACCAAGCCTGCAGCCTTGTAACGTTGCACCAGCGTAGAGTCGTGGGTGGCCACGCAGTCGCTAAACAGTCGCGAGCCATTGCTGGTAACCACGCCTTTGTATTGCATGCCTAAATCTTTCAGCGCAAAGGGCACGCCTGTGAAAGCGCCACTGGGTAGACCGGCTTCAATGGTCTTTGCTGCCTGAGCATCCATGGATAGCACCATGGCGTTGAGGGAAGAATTCTTTTCTTTTAAGAGGCTTTGCGCGGCTGCTAGTGCCTCAGTTGGCGTGACTTCACCTTGCTTAATCAGTTGCGCTAAACCTAGCCCATCCAATGCGCTGTACTCGTCTTTGTGCATAATTTTCTCTAGGTTCTGTGCGTAAATGGGCCTCTTTTAGGAGGCCTGCTCAACTTGCTTTTAACAGGCTTTAAGCCAAATCTCTGCAGATAAAACAGTCAGTCAAAACAGATAAAGCCCTTGCTGATGGCTGTTTCACCCTGCTCGTTAAGCACTTGAAAGCTCAGATGGTTATCGCCACTGGCACTGAGTTGTAGTTGGATGGTTGAGGGCATCAGCACCATGGCTGCAAATCGACCACCAATACGTTTTACGCGCGTTGGATCGCCGCCAAGTCGCTCGTCGATAATACGCGTTACGGCTAACGCCAAGGTGGCGGTGCCGTGCAAAATTATGTCCGGTAGCCCCGCAGCTAAGGCGACTTTCCGATCTGTGTGAATTGGGTTCCAGATGCGTGCGCACTCTGTATAGGTGTGGGCCAAACTGCCTGGAATGTGAATATCAAAATTTTGCGCCTGCTCAATGGGTAATGAGACAGGCGCTTCTGGAGGCCGTTCAGCGTCGCCTTCGTTACCTGTTCTGCCGTCAATAACTGCCACCCCGCGGTAGATACTTAATTGATAAGTGGTGCATACCAATTGCTGCTGCGCATCAAAAGTATCTAAACGCATGGTATATGCGCCGCCTGGTTTGATCGCCTCAATGCCAATCATGGTGGCCTTGGTTGTCAGCGTTTCTCCAGCGCTTATGGGTCTGAAGATATGCAGGTCGTGGGCGGCGTGAACCCCTCGTCCAGACTCTTCATCGGTGAGCGTATCTGCCGCTGCCAGTTTGCGGGTATTCAAAATGGGTGGCCATTCTAGGCAAACCGGAAAAATAGGGTGGGCGATGACATTGCCTGCGGACGTATCCATGTAAACCGGGTTGAGGTCAGCCAGACTGGCGGCATAGGCCATGAGCCAACGCTCGTCTACCCAATGCTCCACCCCGTCGGTTTGGCAACCAATCATCTTCTTATCTAGAGGCATATGCCCTCCTATCGTAATTTTTGCTCCGTCAGGTGTCTAAGCGTTTCAGTCGAGCTTTAGACAATGCGAAGTTAACGCCCTGTGTGCTTAGTCCCAAGCTTACGCGAAAAATCTACGTTGTTAACTCAGATCCAGACATTTGAGTGGGCACTAAATTGGCTTGAAAGTGACACGGCAGCGCACAGGAAATCGAACAAGAAATCGCGCAAAAAATTAAACACATGGGTGACGCAAATAACTGCGGCAAACGTCTAAAACTAAAAGCTCTTTGACTAAAGGTAAGTGAGTTTATGAATCTTCAAGTACTGAATAAATTTATCCTGGTTGGCGAGGTTACGGTGATCGATCACCTAGGTGCGGCGCATATTTTTGGTAGTGGTTTACCAAAAAGCAGTATTCGTCTTATTAGCGCGAAGACGTTGTCATATGTTTTGCGTAACCCGGCATTGAATATTGGTGAGGCCTATATCAAGGGCATGTGGGATGTCGCAGAAGGCCACACCCTGCACGGGCTTATGACCCTGCTAAGGATGAATTTTGATGCGCGCTTGAAGCCGCGCAAATCGCTGCGCTGGCTGCAAATATTCCCGATTATGGTGAGTACTTGGAATTCTTTGAACGCCAGTCGACGCAATATTGCCCATCACTATGACCTAGACGAAGACTTATTTCGTGTCTGTTTAGACCAAGAAATGCATTACTCCTGCGCCTACTTTGCGCAGCCGGATATGTCGTTAGAAGATGCGCAGCAAGCGAAGTCCGCGCACATTGCGGCCAAACTCAACTTGCAGCCCGGCCAGAGAGTGTTAGATATTGGTTGTGGCTGGGGCAGCTTAGCCCTGTACTTAGCCAGCCATTACGATGTTGAAGTGACAGGTCTTACCTTGTCGGTTGAGCAGTTGCGTGTGGCCGAGCAAACGGCCAAAAAGCGCGGTTTGGAAAACAAGGTCCGCTTTGTTTTACAGGACTATCGCAAGCATCAAGAAACCTATGATCGAGTGGTCTCTGTGGGGATGTTGGAGCACGTAGGGCGCAGGAATTTACCCAAGTTTTTTGCTTGCGTGCGAGATTTTTTAGCACCCACAGGGGTGGCTTTGGTTCACACCATTGGCAATGGCTATAAGCCAGGCATGGTCAACCCCTGGATCCGTCGTCATGTATTTCCCGGAGGCTATATTCCGGGGCTGGCTGATGTTGCAAAGGCCATTGAGTCCGCAGATTTACCGGCCACAGATGTGGAAGTGCTGCGAGAGCACTATGCGCTGACCTTAGCCCACTGGTTGAAGCGGTTTACGCTCCAGCGCGATGGCTTTGTCCAAACCAAAGGCGAAGCGTTTTGTCGCATGTGGGAGTTTTACTTAATCCTGTGCCAAACAGGTTTTGAGATGGGTGGGCTGGTGGTGCATCAGTGGCAGTTGGCCAAGAATAATCAGGCATTACCCCTGACAAGAGATTACTTATACGAGCAGGCCGATTCGGAACAAGCTGATGCTAATGTCATCAGTTGTTAACCGGCCAAACCGCCCCGGTGACGCTTTGAAACTTTGCCTAATTGTGAGCTTCACAATGCGTCCGAGCGCTAGTGACTAAAATCTCCCAGCCACGCTACCAGTGGCATACAAACTAAGATCCAGATTAAGATGGGGTTGAGAAGGGAGAAAAATATGCAAGTAGTACCCATGTCTGCGCCGCTAGGCGCCACTGTTCAAGACCTTGATGTGCGTAGTGTCGATGCCAAGTTGTGGCCAACACTGAACGACCTATTTAATAAACATCATGTGCTGGTGTTTCCAAATCAGGATTTAACCCCAGCGGACCATATGGCTTTTGCCCAGCACTGGGGCGAGTTGGTGCCATTTCCTTATGGCGGTATTGAGGGTTATCCAAATATTATTGAGCTGCGCAATAACGGCAAAAAGCGCGACGTGAATCAGCATTGGCACTCGGATATGACTTACGATCCGATGCCGCCCAAACTCACCATGCTCTACGCGCTTGAAGCGCCAGCACTAGGGGGCGAAACGGCATTTTCTAATCAAATCTTAGCCTACCAAGAGTTGTCGGACGGCCTGCGCGATGTGGTCGACGACCTTGTGGCGCTGCATTCCGCAGAAGATTTGGCGCGGCTTTATGGGGCTGATCCTGCCGAGGCTTCTCGGGCCGAGCACCCGGTTGTGCGTACACACGACGAGAATGGCCAGCGCGGTCTGTATGTTTGCCGTGCCTTCACCCAGAAGTTTCGTAACTGGTCTAGGGAGGAGAGTAGGGCATTGCTGGAGTACTTGTATCAACACAGTATTCGGGCTGAGTTTCAGGCGCGCCATCAGTGGCGTCCTGGTGATTTGGTGATGTGGGACAACCGTTGCCTACTGCATTATGCGGTGCACGACCATGCGGATGAACCACGGATTATTCATCGTTTGCAAATACAGGGAAACACACCTACATGAGCCTAGTCGTTAGTAGTTGGCACGATGTGGTGGGTCTTGCAGAAAAATTGTCCATTCCAATGCCGGCAAATAGGTGTGCCACTGAGGTTGAGTATCTTGCCTTGTGGAAAAAATGTTTAAGCGCAGACAAGCCAGCAGCAAGCCCCACAGATTTATTAGCGATGGCGGTGACAGGTGGTTTACTGGCTGACCGCATGGCTTGGGTATTTGTGGGCGGATATCAAAGCGCCATTCGGCACACTTTCATGCACGAGGCTTTTTCTGGTTGGGGCGCGTTTGCGGTATCTGAAGATCGCAAGGGGCAGCCGCCATTGCCCGGTGTCACAGTGCATAACTCTGCCCAAGGTGATGTCGTATCAGGCTATAAAACTTGGGTAGCGTGTAGCGACAGTGTTGAACATGTAGTGATTAAGGCAGGGTCTGGCGCGGACGCCCGCTATTTTAATATTCATCGCACTGCACCCGGATTAACTGTGTCCAGCAAACAGGCTGTTGCAAAACTAGGCAGCTTTTTGGCAGAGATGAGTCAAGGCATTGCGCATTTGCAGAACGTTGCAGTGGCTCAAGCGTTAGATAATTCGGAAGTTGTGCGCTTTGGTATTCGTGAAACCCTTTATATTTATTGTGCTTTTTGTGCCCATGCGGGCCAGTTTTATTCAAACCAAGTAGACGTGGAAGTTTGCGCTGAGCTTATTCGGCGACTGGGTGCCTTGTTGGAAAATTTACCCGCAGATCAGATCGGTTTGGATGAGCTGAAAGCTGTGGATACGGCTGTACAAAAATTGCTTGGGCAGATTAGCCCGGACGCTGCTGGCGCGAACTGGGCAAAGGACAGTGGATTGATCGCCATGTATTCGCCCGGCATTCAAAAGCGGGAAATGACCTAACGATTGAGCGTTAGAGTCAGCTTTATCTAGTAGTTGTATGTATTAGCCGTATGTTTTAGTCGTAAGTATTAGCTGTAAGAACTGCTTGCGTTGTAAGAAGAGCAACTCCGGCGGGTTTGCCAGAGTTGCCACTTTCGACAACTGCGTAAAAAGTCTTTTTAGGAGTTCTTTTTAGCGGATTTGGTTAGCAAATCTTTTTTGGCAAATCTAACTAGAAAGCCTTTTTAGGAAACCCTCCTAGGAAACCACTGACCCACCATCACAGGTAATGACATCTCCAACGGTAAAGCCACAGGCCCTTGAACTTAAGAATATAGCTAAGCCTGCTATGTCTTCGGCTGTACCTACCCTGCCTCGTGGGTTGCTTTCACTTACGCTGGTCCAGTCAGTGTTTTCCGCATCGCCGCCACCGCCAACACCGGCGCTGAGCATAGAGGTTGGGAAGGGTCCCGGGGCAATGCCGTTCACTATGATGTTGCGCTTAATCAAATGCGCAGCCAGTACCCGAGTGAGGTGATGTACGGCAGCTTTAGATGGACCGTAAGAGAAATTGTCAAAAATGGGTGTCTTGATGCCGTCTACGGAACCGATGTTCACCACATGGGAAGGGGTCTCGGTGTGGGCATTTTTTTCCAGTAACGGCAGCAGTTTTTGGGTTAGGAAAAACACGCCTTTAACGTTTGTGTCCATAACCTTGTCCCAGCCAATTTCTGGAAACTCTTCTAGTGGCGCACCCCATGCGACCCCTGCATTGTTAACCAGAATGTCTAGGTGGTCTTCTCGTTCTTTGAATGCCGCTGTGAAGGCCTCTATACCCGCCAAATTAGACATGTCTGCAGGCAATGAAATACATTCTCCACCGTAAGTTTCGCTCAACCGTGCGGCGGTTGCGTCGCACACTGCCGCTTTCCGCGAGCTGATATAAACCTTTGCGCCGTTGGCTAAATAGCCAGCAGCGATCATCTCGCCAATGCCTCGCGAACCGCCTGTAACGATGGCAACTTTGCCTTCAACAGAAAATAAATTTTTCAATGTGATCTCTCCATAAGTGAAATAACCGCCTGTGCTGTAATCAGGCACAAGATTGGTTCAAGGATAAACTAAATGGTGGCCGCTTTCGGCAGATTAGTTGATTGAATCTGAGCAGCCAATTTTGCTGCATGTTTATTCCGCTTGTCTCGCAATGACTGGCTGAAAATAATTGGTTCAGACTAAAGGCCAGCACACAGCGCAAAAATTCTCGGCGAATAATGGCACGCCGCAGACGCTGCAATGATTTTCGGTTTAAGATGTAGCCAAATTTTGCTTTAGGAGCGTTAGGTGAGCGATATACAACAAGGCGACGGGCCGCAAATGTTAGTGGGCGAATTCAGACACCCGCGACAAATGCTCGGGCATCAGGAATATGACGGTCATTTGTCTATTCATGACGACAAAATGGCTGCGGACTTAGGCTTTGCTGGCGCGCCTATTGAGGGGCCAACCCATTTCAGCCAATTTGTACCGTTGCTGCACGAAGTGTTTGGCGACGCATGGTTTGAGCGTGGTTGTATCAGTGCGCACTACCAAACCATGGTGGTGGAAGGCGAAGAGGTTCGGGTCTTGGTTGAACAGGTAGCTGACGTTAATCAGGTGGCTAGAATTTCTGCTGAGAAGCGTGACGGTACGCCAGTGTTAACCGGTACCGCCTCACTGGGGCCAGATTATGGCGAAACCGAATTAGATGTCCGTCGAGGTCGCCTGCGTTCTTCCGAGCAACTGGTTATTCTGAGTGACGTTGAAGTAGGTCAGCTTGGCGCGGGTAACCCTGAGCAGGCCAGCATGGCTATGGATCAGCACATGGGTGATATGTACCCCTTCAGCCTTGCGCAAAAGCTGCAAAAAATTACTGAAAATCATGCCTATTACGGTGCGGATAATCCCTGGGGCAAGGCCGTTATGCCGTTGGAGATGATCAGTGTGTTAACCCAATACACCAGTGGTGAGTCTGGTTTTCGCACCAAAGGTCCTGCGGTAGGTTTGTTTGCGGGCCAGGAAATAAAAATGATTAATGGGCCGTTGTTTGTCGACCATGAGTATTTGCTAGAACGGGAAATCATTGCCTTGAGCGAGAGTCGTCGAACTGAATCTAATTGGATTATGACTCGGGTATATGACGCCCAAACCAAGGTGCTGGTCGCTGAGGTGATTTTGAATTCAGCCACGTTAAAGGACTCCTACGCCAAGTACGCGGAAGAAGCCCAGGCGTTGGGTAAGGATCTAAGCGCTTAGATTATGGAATTAGGGCGCAAGCTAACAATCTGCTTGTTCAATTAAGCGTTAGCTACAAGGCTTTGTCGCTTGCGCTTGTTACGAACGCTTGTAAGGAGCGCTTGTAGGGGTGTTTATTGGAAGTACGTGTTACGGGCGGTGGCGTGCAGGTTGGCGTCAGTTGCACAGTGTCAGTTGCACAGTGTCAGTGCGCGGCTGAGTACCTAGCCGCCATTTTCCCTAACACCAGCCAAGAGTTTGACTAAATAACTCGACTAAATAGCTCTACAAACTAGCTCTACTCACCATGGCCACCAGCAAACTTTTCTGCCTAAGTGAGCACTTAAGCCTGCTGGGAAAGCGTTTGTTCTCCAAGCGTACTGTTGCTACTGCTCGCCGCAAGGGGTTGTTTGGCTTTCTGGTGTGAGAGGTGTGAAATCATGCCGAGCATTTCTTGGCGATCTAAACCGGCTTGAATGCGCGCTTGTGCGTTGCGTTTTCTACCGCGCAGCATGTAGCGAAAAACTGTGTTGCGAATCTTTGGGTCTTTAAGAAAATCACCGGGTTTTTCGACCAAATTAACGGTTCGCATAATGCCCCTATGCACGTGTAGCTGATAACGCGCCGCCGCAACAAGGGCGTCGCCAAAGGCTAAGGTAAACCATTTTTTAATGGACGTTGCTTTGTCTAACGCCACGCCTTTTCTAGTTGCGTTGGCGCGTCGAATACCTCTTTTGTCTTCCGTTAGGCTGGCGTCAAAGATAGGTCTAATCTCCGCCACAGTGCGCTGTTTAAATGCCAATGCGCGTTGCCATGGGTCGTCATTTTCAGCCAAAACGTCAGCCAGAATGTGCGCGTGTAGTGTGCCAGTGCTGCAACCTCGCCCATACAATGGGTTGGTTCGAGAGGCTGCATCGCCAACGGCGAAAAAGTTCAGCAGTTGTGGTCCATCTTCATGTACGTAGTCGCGCCAAACCGCGTGGATTTGTCCTATGCCAAAGGGTGCCGTTGTGGCGTCAGCGTTTTCTTTTGCAATCCAAGGTTGTACGCCCGGAATGCTGTCACAAATAGCGTCGAACAAAATTGGATCTTTTACCGCTTCGCGCAGTTCGTGCTCTTCGTTATGAATGCAAATAATCAGCGCAAAGTTGCCATTATCGCCGGGGAAAACGCCATATTTAAGATAGCCCAGGTCGCCAGCGGAAGGGTTATCGCTGTCACGTTTGGGTTCCTCTACACCCGGTTTTAAGGCGTAGTGACGGGTGTAGTAAACAATTTCTGCGTCGTCGCGTTCCTCGGTAACCTTGGCACCTTTGTCGCCTAGCCATTTGTTGAACTTGCCTGCGCGGCCGGTTGCATCAATGATCAGATCTGCAAAGTGTTGGGATTTCTCGTTCGCATTGTTTCTGTCGGTGAGCTCCAAACCTACTGTAACCAGCGCTTTGCTGGCATGTTGCTCTTGCTCCTCCACCAGTATGTCAGTGACATAAGTGGTATTGGCAATAGTGAGTGTCTTTTCTCGCTCAACGTAGCGGCGCAACACGGTTTCAATGGTGGCCCGCCTGCACATCAAAACCCAAAGCTGTTCGTCGCCTGGCTCCGGCGTGTACTGGTTTTGCAGGTGGCCGGGCACCATGTCCTCAAAGCCCACTTTGCGAGCGCCAGCGTCGAGGAGTTCCTGCAGTAGATCCGGGTAATTTTTCTCTAAAAGATTACACATTAAGCCAAGAAAGGCGTGGGGGTGCCTAAACTGAGCGGCACCCCGGCGTTGCCAGCTAAAGAAAGCATGTTCGGCGTCACCCACGGGTGGCGGTACATCGCGCTCGAATAAAGTGACAGAAAAGCCTCGGCGTGAAAGGGCTAGCCCAGTGAACATGCCGCATATTCCAGCGCCAACGACAGCGATTGATTGACTCATAATTAAACTTAACAGTTGAACTTAAAAATTGATCAGGTTGTTTGGATCATAAATTAGCACTAAATCTGCAAAATTTGTCAGCATTTGTTGAAAAATTCCACGCGTCTAGGTCAGTTAATATTTTCGCAACATCCCCTATTTCTTTTTCTGGTGTAATATATTTGGCTAATTAGAAGAATGATTCAGAGGGGATCTTAATGTTGAAATCGGTGCAATTGGGCAATAGTGGCCTACGCGTGTCCCAGCTTTGTTTGGGTACTATGAACTTCGGTATTCCAGGAAGAGGGCACCAAGGAGATTGGACATTAACCACAGATGAAGCACGACCCATTTTTCAGGCGGCTCTAGAGCATGGCCTAAACTATTTCGACTGTGCAGACATCTACGGTCTAGGTGCTTCTGAGGAAGTTGTTGGCGCGCTGCTGCGAGAGCTGCTACCCAGAGATGAATATGTGTTAGCAACCAAGGTATCTATGCCAATGGGTCGCGGTGCTAACCAAGGTGGACTCTCGCGTAAACATATTATTGAAGGGGTGGAAGCCAGTTTGAAACGTCTGGGGGTAGATTATGTTGACCACCTCGTTATTCACCGTCATCCGCATGGTATACCGGGCCAAGCTCAAGCGCCGATTGAAGAAACCCTTGAAGCACTGCACGATTTGGTCAAGGCCGGCAAGGTCATGTATTTGGGCGGCTCTTCAATGTTCGCTTGGCAGTTTGCGGAGTTACAGTTAACCGCGCAGATGAATAGCTGGACCAAATTTGTCTCCATGCAAAACCACTACAATTTGGTTTATCGGGAAGAAGAGCGCGAAATGAACCCTTACTGCGCCAAGACCGGTGTTGCACTTACACCTTGGTCGCCACTGGCACGGGGCATTCTTGCAGGCACTTATCAGGGCGGTTTTGGCGGCGGCAGTACCAGTCGTTCACAGGGTCAGGATGTTAAAAGAACAGAAAGCCTTTACCACGGCGAGCACGTATTTCCGGTGGCCGAGCGTGTCATAGAAATTGCAGCCAAGTATGAAAAAACACCGGCTCAGATAGCTGTGGCTTGGCTTATGAATAAACCAGAAGTGACTTCACCCATTGTTGGGGTGTCTAAAGTGGCTCAGCTAACAGATTTGGTTGCTGCGGCGCAGGTAGTGATAGAGCCAGAAGATATGGCCTATTTGGAAGCGCTATATCAACCGGTAGATAACTTGCTGTCCATCGGTAGCTCATAGTTAAAGCACAGCCAAACTGCAAATAGTCAGACAGAAACCTAGCTGCCAGCAGGCAGCTAGAGGTCTTGGTGGTAGCTTCAGCGGATGCGGGTATCTTTTAGCCGCAGGGCTTTAAGGGTCGAAAAGCCAGAAGCCTAAGAGGGTAAAAAGCTAAGAAAGGGGAAGATAATGGGTATTCAGATACAATCCTGCGACTCAAGTCTAGGCGCAGTAGTCACGGGTATAGATCTCAATGCATTAGATGATCAAGGGTGGTTGTCAGTGGAGGCAGCTTGGCATGAACATGCAGTCCTCATTTTTCCGCAGCAACACATCAGTGAAGAACAACACGTGGCGCTAGGGCAGCGTATTGGTCCTATCGAGATTTTGGCTGAAAATCGTAAAGCCGTTGCCATCAGTAATCAAAAGCCTAGCGGGGAGTTGTTAGGCCCTGACAGCGGTTACTATCAAATTTTGCGTGGCAATGAAGGCTGGCATACAGACAGTTCCTATATGCCTGTGTCGGCTCGAGCATCAATTTTAGCAGCGCAAGTTTTGCCAGATGCTGGGGGAGAGACTCAGTGGGCGGATATGCGCGCCGCTTATCAATCGTTATCTGCCGAGATGCGTGACCGCATTGAAGGTCTGGCTGCCCATCACTCATTGTTTCATTCGCAAGCAAAAATTGGCCACAGCGCAAGCTCTGGCTCTAGTTATGGCTTGGGTGATCAAACACCGCCACTGCGCCCTTTGGTGAAAATACACCCCGCCACGAAGGTACCCAGTTTATATATTGGTCGCCATGCCTATGGAATTCCCGGTTTAAGTGAAGCTGATTCAGAAGCGTTGTTGGCAGAGTTGGTGGAGTTCGCCTGCCAACCGCCTAGGGTACTGACTCACAGTTGGACGCCCGGAGACGTAGTGATGTGGGACAACCGCTGTGTACTCCACCGTGCACGACCCTATGATTACAGCCAGCCTCGAATTATGCGCCATGTGCGGGTCACTGGTGATCCAGCCACAGAGTCGGGTTTAGAGGATCAGCCATAGTATTTCCGCTCTCGCAATTTGACTAGCAAGATTGTTGGCAATTTTGCTAGTAGGCTTGTTATCGAGTTATGGGTTTGCCTTCAGAATTATCTACAGGTGACGTTACCTTGATCGCGCTAAATGCCTCCGCAGGCCAAACATCCTACCTTTTTCTTCGCGTCATAGTAGCGTGGTGGATATCGAGCGCTACTCTGTGCGGAGTCCGTACCAAAGTAGGCGCAAATAATCGATCTTATTGAAGTTCTTAAATTGCGCCCAGGACCGGCCTTTTTCAATCCATAAGAGAGTTAGGGTTAAAGGAGAAACTCTTCTGAAATTATGTAAGGTGGTGCCTCATGTTCATATGATTTACATTTCTACTTGCTTCTCGTCTCTCCTTCTCTTTATTTGATAAAACACCTAAGGTACCGGTTGCGTGTTTGATGATCTCGAATCCTAGCGTTACCTCGGCACAGTATACAGTGAGGGAAAGGTTAGAGGAGGTTGTACCGCAGGTTTACGCAAGCGTAAAAAAGCCCACCGAAGTGGGCTAGGGGGATAGTTTTTTTCTCAACGATAGCACAATGTACCGCTGTTATCCCTTACCCCGATGCAAAGGCCCGGATAGGGAAAGGCATAGTTAGGTCCCACTCCCGAACCATAATTGGGAACTGGCCTAGTTGCCAAGTTTAGCTCTCCGCCAACGAATATTTCGCCCACGTCGATATTTCTCCAATCAAAACTTTGAGTTACCTTTTGCTGTGCAGCTTTGATTTCTTTGCACTTGTCACTCAGCGCACTAAAAGGATACTTGCCGTTATTTGGCAATCCCCCTCTTGCCCTGCCAGTTGAGTCATAAGCCGTCACTTGAGTGTGTGTGAAACTAGGCAGGCTTATATCAAACCCAAATGTCCCTATAACAGTCACGCTGCCGGTATACCTTTCCCACGCTAGACCGGTGTTAACATATACCCTACTGCCTCCGCCTGTGACCACAATGTTACTCCTACGCGACGCGCCATGAATAGCTGAAGCTCCATAAAAAGCAAATTGATCTAGTGTGGTACAACTACTGCACACGACATTCGGGCCGGGGTCTGCGATACAAGACGCCGCCACCGCGTTTTGGGAAAATAGACTGAAAGCCACAAAAATTACTAAAAAATTACGCATCGAGTAACTCCCGCACTTGCGTGCTGCCGGTTACTTCCTGCTGAATTTTCGCCATGCCTTCTAAGGCTTGCCCAACAGCTACGTCTATCGCCTCGCGGACTTCCAATTCTATGGCCTGGTTGCCAGCGAATTCAGTTACGGACTCAGCCCATATATTAGGTTTGGCCCTAGGATCACCCATTTTATGCGCAACTGTCTCAAGAATAATTCGCGTAACTACGGTTTCTGGCACAGTTCGATATGCGGATTCACCATGCTTCTCGCCTCCAAATATATCCACAGGCGTACCTAGGTTACTGGCAGCAGCAGCCAAAATTGGCCCGCTTTTTCCTGACAATGCAGCCGCTCGAAGGGCATAACCTAACCGATCTTCAATTTTCTCAGCTTTACGGCTGGCAAATACTGCGGCAGCAGCATCAGTCTCAACAAGTTCAAGTATCTTTTCGATCTCTAGGCTTGCATAAGGGTGGTCAGGGTATTTTTTGATACCTTCGCATATCGTTACAAACCCACCAACCGCGTGCTCGCTTTCTTCTTCGTGACAGACACTGTCTATCGTCGGATTAAATTCGATGACATGCAGTTTATTGAACGCTGCTACCTCTCGATCAGAATACTCAGCTTCCATATTGAAGCGCAGCAACATTTGATCAACTCCCGGAAATATACGGTCTTTGACCGCCTCCCAATCAATCGACGCTGGGTCTATATCAGCAAGCTCTGCTTGGGTTAATTCACGATTGTTGCTGGGTTCCTTTGTCGCGTTCAAAGATTGCTCAACTTGAGCGATGTCATTCTTGATTTCAGTCACCTGAATAGGTGCCTGTTGTGCCAGCCCTGCGTGCTCTGGCTTTCCTTCATATTGATACGCGACCATTGCTGCCGCAGTAACGGCAACAGTTAGGGCGTACTTTAAGTACTGGTTCATATGCTTTTCCCTCCACGGTGTTTCATATGCTGCCAGCGGGCCATGCGCAGTGCAGCGGCGCAGCATTGTGTTTGGCATTGCTGACTAACCAATCTGTACACCTGTAGGGCTTAGATGTATTGGCTTATGGATGAACGGCATGAAAAGGCGGATGAAATATAGTAGTTGTGTTATCAACGCTGTAGGGTGTTGCTGGCTGTATTTAGGCGCGGGGGCGTATGTTCGGTTACGCAGAATTTGACTTAAGGTGGTTTGGGGCGTGCTTTGTGCCGGTTCTTTTTTTAACCGACAGGGTATGTGGATCTTATGGTTATAGTCATCCGCAAGGTGCGCGCCATGTCCGGGTCTCTGGTGATGCAGCCACAGAGTCGGGTTTATAGGCTTAGTCGAAGGGCGAGGCTACGAGTTATCTGGTCTGCAAAACTGATTGCAGTAGTAGGAGTAAGATCGCGAGCAGGGGTGCTAGTGAATTTTGGGCTCATCTTCTGGGTTCGCAGTGCCTGCCATGGCATTCATGGCACTGACACTGGCATAGAGCGCAACGCAATATGGTACCGCGTAGGTAAGCAATATTTTCAGTATTGCGCCGCCACTTAACGTGCCCGCGAGAATACTATCCCCATGATTGATCAACGCCAATAGTGAGCCCACCACAAGGCTTGTGCGTATGGCCCTAGCTTGCACGCCTGGTGCAAAAATCAGTGCTCTAAGGGACATATGATTCAACCTTTTCTGTTAGCCATGCTCTTTAATTAAATTAGGGCAGGTAGGTGCATTGATTAGCTCAGCGCAGCTAAGGCGAAAAGCCCCCCTAACATGCCCGCCGCTGTGGCTTGCTGGAATGTCTTTGCTGACAGTTGATCTAGAGTTTCTTTAGGGTCAGCGCCGTCTAAGGTTTGACGCAAAATGCCTGTTTCAATAACCGTGGCGTAAACGATAAAACCGAATACAGAGCTGACCAGGGCGATACGTCCCAGGCTGTCAAAGGGAATGGCGATAACCAAAAGTACTACCAGCGTCCAATGTAATGCCCAGCCGCCAAAGCTCATCCAGTGAAATTGGCGCTGATCATTAATAGACATATCAAAGTTAAAGCGGAATAACGAAAAGCTTCTGGGCATGACCCGGGGGGCGACCGCGCCAGATAACTTAGCGCCGGTATAGTGGCCCCATTCGTGAAAGAGTGCGCCGAGTATGTAGCCGACAAAAATGGCATCGCCAATGCTCAGTAATTGCGCAAACCAAAGGCCAGAAAACAGGTACCAAGTATCTGCGGCTGCCCAGACAGAGAGAGCGATAAGGGCTATGCCAATATCACGAGACAACATTGAGAATAGGCTGGGTTCTGGTCTGGTTTTAGGTTTGCTCTCTTCAGTCACAATGTTTTCCCCTGCTTTATTGATGCGTTGTTGGCTAGTGTAGCCAGCCTTCTTTGATGGTTTTGATAGCTGGCTTTTATAGTTGATTTTTTTGGTCAGCTTTTCAAGTTGGCAATTTATGCTCTTATTTGGTTGGGTAATGCTACCGCTAGGTTCTAGGTTCTAGGTTCTAGGTTAGCATTAGTTTCGCTAGGCGGTTATCTGCACGCTGACGCCGCCAATACCTATGCTGAAATCTCCGCGAAAGTCTCCGGCTGCAAAAGGCGTTTTGCCGTAAGCGCCGGTAATAATGTATTGATTTGGTGCCAAGGTGTGACCAAAGCGGTGGAGTCGATTGGCCAAAATGCTCAGTGATTCAAAGTGATCGTCAATGTGACCTTGGCTAGGAACGCGCTCGATCAATTGCTCGTCTTCGCCCTCGCTTTGGCTGTACAGGGCGACTTCAAGTTCAGTTAACTCTGCCGTGGTATTTACCAGTGGCACCGTGTCGCCGACGACGATGCCCCAGTTAGATAGGTTGTCGGAAACTCTTAAACCTGCTGAACAGCCTGGGGGTAGGCGCTTTTGGTTGATCTCAAAGGCCGGTGCTACACCAGCGATGGCTGATTTTGCGCGCTCAGGTGTTGCGGCCTCGCCTAGATAGTCTGCCATAACAAAGCACAGTTCATTTTCGACCCCACCTTTATATAAATTTTTGCGCGGAATGCTGGCACCACTCATGAGTGTGCGGCTGCGCAATACAAAGCCAAATGGGCGAATGCCATCGCCCAGTGCATTGCGCGACTCCCCAGAAGTCATACCTATTTTCCACCCGGCAAGCTCTTCGCCCTGTTCCAACCACCGCTCCAGTAATTGCAATTGCAGCTGCTGCCCTTCGTCAGCGCTGAGTTCAGGCGCTTCTAACAGGGGGGCTGGATCAAGGTCTGGGTTTTGGTGTAAGGCCCATAAGGTGTCGAGAATATTCTGCATGGTGGCTCTAAGTTGTCTAAATCGTGTGGCCCAAGGTTAGCGCATTTTTGGGTTAGATGAGAAATACGCCGTTGGTTGGGTTGTTAATGCCGTTGGGTGGTAGAGGGCATTGGCAGGCAGCCGTTTTGGGCGTTTCAATGAACGCTGTTGTTAGATGTTTCTAATTTGTGTGCGCTGGTCATCGAACATGGGCCGAAACCAATAGAGAAACCAATTAATAGACCCTAGAGAAGATACCTTATGCACTTCGTTATATTAATTTCATGCGTTCTGGCGGGTTGCGTTTCTATCCCAACGGCTTTTGCTGAAGGCTTGAAGCCGGAAGACCCAAAGCAAGGCACTGTTCAGCAATCCGCGCAGTTAGAGGCTGAGCCTGACCAAAAGATAGAGATTGAGACTTATTCCAGGCCCCGGATGATAGAAAGGCCTAATCCAAAATACCCTCGTTCCGCACAGAAAAGGGGGCGAGAAGGCTGGGCTGTGGTGCAATACATGGTGGATGCGCAGGGGAGCACCTACGATTGGGAGGTTATCGATTACTCCGGGGGTAAGGATTTTGGCAAGGCTGCCTTAGAAGCGGCTAAAAAATATAGGTATGAGCCAGCTCAATTTGAAGGTCGGGCTATTGATGCTGGTGCAGCAGCAAAGATCACTTTTGCGCTCAGTGGCGGATCAAAGGGCGCAACGACAAGATTTTTGAAGCGGTATAAGAAATTTATGAAGTTGCTGCAAAGCGTAAAGGAAGGAGTGGGCGACGAGCAAAAGATGGAAGAAGCGTTTTCTGTCCTAGAAAAACAAGGCGCGGGGAATCTCTATGAAGATTCTTTCATCAATATAGCTCGTGCTTCATACCACATTCATCATGATGATCAGTGGTCGGGATATGTTGCTCTAATTCGCGCGGTAGGTCATGAAAGGCAGTCGAGTTACTTGTCCAAAGCAACGCTTAAATCTCTTCACACCGGAATTTTTTGGATGCAGGTGTAAAGGCAAATGTTGGGCAATGCCTTAGACACTTGGGAGACACTGGGTGAATATCAACTAGAGCCTGAAATGCGGCAGCAATTAAAAGAGACTGTGGACAAAATCTTAGGTTTTGCTTAATCGGATCAGCCCGTTTCGTTGGAGGGTTGGATAAACGATGCCAATAAGTTCTCTCACAAATTGTTAAAGCAGTCGTTCTACATAGTTGATGTTAAGGGCGAGTTGGCTGAGCTGAAACTATATTGCGACAAGGGTTTTGCCGGTTTTAGGTTTCAACCCGATTTGCGCTACTCCGTAGAAGATGGGTTTCAAGACTGTTCGTTAACGGTCATTGGCAATCCAGGTACGACCTTTACTTTGGTGGAAATTTAGCCAACAAGCCCGTTTTCATCTCCGGCTATATATAGGGCCAATATTCATAGGTTGCCACCTATGGCCTATTGCCGGTAAGTTTAGGGCTATAGTCTGTCGCATCGGTGTTGGGACACCGCGACAAAATTGTTAACTGGGAGATTAATCATGGCCTATGCACCTCAACAGCGACCTTATTATGATGCGGACAGTCACATTATGGAGCTGCCGGACTTTCTAAAAGCTTACGCAGATCCGGAAATTCGCGATGAAATTCCATCAGTAAGTTACAGCGCGTCTGTAGTCACCGAAGATGAAGTTGCTGTGATTATGCAACAAGGCGGCAAGCATTCAGCCGAACACGTGGCTGCGCAAATTGCCATGGGCGATGCGCTGATAGAGAACTCCAAAGAAATTCAGGCTTTGGGCGCGTTCAACGGTCCAGACCGTTCCGCAGCGTTAGACTTGCTCGGGTTTAAGAAGCAGTTAGTGTTTGCAACACACTCAGTGGCGTTTCCATTTCACCCCAGCTCTAAGAAAGATCCCAAGCTGCGCTACGGTGCTACCCGGGCGCATAACCGACATATGTTGGACTTTTGTTCAGCGGACGATCGCTTAATGGGCGTAGGCATTGTGCCTTTAGACAACCCTGAGTTGGCGATTCAAGAGGTAGAGTGGGCCATTAAAGAAGGCCTGCAATCTATTTGGATACCTCACCGTGCACCAATAGGTCACTCGCCAGGTCACGTAGATTTGGAAGGTTTTTGGGCGAGATTGGCCGAAGCGAATGTGCCTTTTGTATTGCACGTAGGCGGCGCGCCTTTGCAGGTGTCCAAAGATTGGGGCAACAATGGCCGCGCACCCGTTAAAGATTGGTTGGGTGGCGGCGAAAACGTACGCACTAAAGATGCTGCTGTATTGCATCAAACCCCTGAAATGTTCCTTAGTGTGATGTTGTTAGACGGAGTGTTTGATCGTCATCCTGGACTTCGCGGCGCTGCCGTAGAACTGGGTGCAGGCTGGGTGCCAGAGATGTGCCGTCGCCTAGATTGGGTAACACGCATTTATGGTCGTTCTGACAAGTCCGTGCGTTTTGATCGCGCGCCTTCACAGCAACTCATAGAGCAAATGGCGTTTACCCCGTTTTCTCACGAAGACGTAGCCTACCTAATGGAAGACTCACATCCCGATCTATATCTGTTCTCCAGTGACTACCCGCACTTGGAAGGCACCAAAGACCCAATAGGTCGTTTTGAACGGTTCCTAGAACACTCAGAACCCGCAATACGCGATGCCTTCTACGCGGAAAACTTTTTACGGCTTTGGCCAAGTGCGCGCGTAAGTTAGGGTTGAAAGAAGAAGCTAGGGTCTAGGTCAGCTAGGCCAGAGTATGTGGCCCTCTTCTCATTAAAGTGTGCGCGCGTAGACGAGTACCAATGGATTTGCCTTAAATCATAAAAAAGTGATCATTAATTTGGTCACTTTTTCGTTTAGGTTAAGAAAAATTTCGCCGAAGGGTTTATCGTCAGATCTCTCGAACGAATCTGGAGTTGATGGCCATGAATGGACTTTGGAAAAAAGCAGCCTATTTGTCTGCATCTCTCTCAGCAGCGGGTTTGCTTGCCGGTGCCCTGATCTTTTGGTTCAGCTGTCCCTGTGACCGTCTGCCTGGTGGTCCGCTGAAAGGCGAGTTGGTCAGTGCGCCTATTTCGGACTGGTCTTTTGCTAACGATGCGCCTCTTTGCCAAATTCAGGTGGCCGCAATTATTCCTTGGTCGGTCAATCTCAATTGCATGTCTGAAGGTGGTGAGCTTTATTTAAGTTGCGCGCGCTGCGAAGGCAAGTTCTGGTCAAGTGCAGCGTTGGATAATGCCAGTGGATATATCGGTATTAGCGGTAAGGTCTACCCGGTCTCAATGGTTCGAGTATTAGATGCTGAGATATTAGATATTGCCTGGCGTAGCCGAGCGCAAAAAGTAGGTCCAGGGCAGGGTGTGCCCAGAGCAGACCACTGGTGGTCATTTAGTCTAACCAGTCGGCCTCTCACTCAATAAAGCTTCGAGTCAGCGCAGGGAAAGTGGTGACTTGAAAGCTTAAGCTAATCCGGCACTTTTGATTGAAGAGCGGTTTAAGAGCGGGTTTAAGAGGAGATTTAGAGGGTCTTAAAAGACCTTTACGAGAAGAAGTCTTCTGCGAGAGAAGGCCTTCTTCGCGAGAAGGCCATCCTAATTTTAGGTGCCGGCAAGGCAGCGTCAGATGACTAGCTAGGCTCAAAGAACATTGAAGTACGCCCACCATCTACCACTAGGTCGTGACAGGTGACAAAGCGTCCTGCGTCGCTGGCCAAGTAAAGGGCAGCCTCCGCAATATCTAGTGCATAACCCGTTTTCTCCAATGGCACAGATGCCGCCAAACTCTTTTCGAGTTTCGCCATTTTGCGCTCATTTTCTTCATCTGAAAGCGTGTTGGCTCTACCTGAACCGCCCCAAAAAATCGGTGTAGCAATGGCGCCTGGTGAAATTGAATTCACTCTAATGTTATGCCCGCCCAGTTCTATGCCGGACATTTTGCTGAAATGGGTTACGCCAGCTTTCAGTGAAGAATAAAGAGGGTCGCCTTGGCGGTGGCGCAGTGCGGCAATGCTTGAGTTATTGATGATGCAACCGCCACCATTGGCCTTCATGGGTTCAATGGCATAGCGGGTGCCGAGAATGACGCTAGAGAGCAACAGTCGAACACCGTAGTCAATGTGCTCCTGGCTAATTTCATCAATAGGCGCGCCCACTGGCCCACCGGCGTTGTTAAACAAAATGTCCAGCTTGCCAAATTCAGCTACCGTGAATTCCACGCTTTTACGGATATCATCCTCTTGGGTGACGTCCGCCTCTACATAGAGCTGTCTCTTATACACATCTGACGCTGCCGACGATA
>OJDI01000066.1_pt1 | contig 52140 bp, 38 predicted proteins | sample 1592601 | NCBI WGS metagenome assembly OJDI01 (sample SAMN05416845, study PRJEB24817) | seawater metagenome | isolation source: Sea water | place: Canada:Atlantic | collected 2013-07 | reverse complement strand
GATCTACACACTGCATATCGTCGGCAGCGTCAGATGTGTATAAGAGACAGGTTTCTGGGTTTCCTTCCCTCTCGTCTTGAGAAACCTGCGCCTGAGAACTCATTGTCACGCAAGCAAAAGCTGAAGATATTGCTGCAGCCAAATATAGTTTTCTTGTGTTTACTTTTAGCATTTCCCTCTCCTTAAAAAATCATAAACGATCATTTTCGGGAAATATAAATCACATGTTAATCATACTCAATCAATTTGTTGCGATTAAGTGAATTAAAAATTAACAGAATAAAATAGAGCAAACCTACCCTCATACCCCCCTGACAAGCAAGGGACTGTAGAAGGAGCAATGTCATTAGACATTCTCGTATAATATGTCATTGCAATCAGGCTCATAATAATGCAATATCAATCATTATCGGTCACACTGCGAAAATTAACCTGTTACGTCAATCTATGCTTTCTCAGAACCTCAGCTTCAGGCTTCATAGGAAATGCCCATTGACAGTAATGTGTTTTCCTTAGTTTCGAATAGTCGTAGGAGTTTTAAGATGTATATACCTAAGTGGGCGTTTGTCCCAGTTACAACAATACTTGCAGCCTCGTTCTTTGTTGGTTGTTCATCAAAAATTCAATCTAATGAACAAGCGCATCAAAATGAAAACACGAATAAAGTAAAATCATACGCTTCATTTGTACCAGAGAGACGTGACGACTTTGCTTGGGAAAACGACAAAGTAGCATTTAGAGTATATGGACCTGCAGCACCATTAGCCGGGCATGCAAGCGGTGTTGACGCTTGGCTGAAGAAAGTAGATTACTCAATTATTGATAAGTGGTACGAAATGCACTTCGCAGGACAGACATACCACGAAGACAGGGGAGAAGGTTATGACCCATACCACACTGGTATCAGTCGCGGTGTTGGTGGAAGCGCAGTTTGGGTAGATGACACCCCCTATTACGCACATAACTTTACGACGTATAAAATACATCAAAATAATGGTGGCGAAGTTAAATTTACGCTCTATTACGACTTTGAAACGCCATTAGGTAAAGTTAAAGAAGAGAAAACAGTTTCGCTAGCTCTCGGCTCTCAGTTGTACAAAGTCGACTCTATTTTTTACTTAAATGGAGCTCCTGCCTCGCTCCCTATTGCTATAGGCGTTGCCACTCACGATGAGAAAGCCAGCGTATATCAGAACAAGCAACAAGGCTGGATCGCCGCATGGGAGGAAATAGACCAACAAGGACTTGGAACCGGCGCTTTAATTGAACCAAGCCAGGTCAAAAAGATAATTCACACTCCGTCAAAAACCAAAGATACGAGCCATATATGGTTGGTAACGCAATCCTCTCAAGTTGGCAAATTAACATATTATTCAGGTTTCGGCTGGGAAGGGGCTGGTGAAATTACCTCAATAGATCAGTGGACTAATTACCTTAATAACTTCGAGCAGTAAAAATGGAAAAAATAGCATTTGTAATGACGCTCAAGCCAGGCTTTGAAGTCGAGTATAAAAAACGACATGATGAGATTTGGCCTGAGTTAGTGCATGAACTTAAGAGCTCTGGCGTCTCAGACTACAGCATTTTTTATGAAGCAAGGTCTAACAAACTGTTTGCAGTATTGAAACGCGAGGATACCCACACCATGGAGTCACTCCCTCTAAACCCCATAGTAAAAAAATGGTGGGCGTACATGGCAGACATTATGGAAACCTTTGAAGATAACGAACCGGTTACGACTGAGTTGTCGCAGGTCTTTCATCTTGAGTAATTTTAACCACTCACCTTAATATTCAGGCGCGCGATCTCAACACAATAATATAAACAATCGAAATCGCGAGCTCATTTCACTAGCTTTTACTCGGCACCCCTACATCAGTAAACGACAGAAAACGTATACTGAATGAGTCGTTTACTCATTCTCCTGTTAGCAAAAAAGGAGAGATAATTGAAAATCCTAATCTTAAATGAAGCAAAGCGTGCGCTTTTAACCTCGCACACAGAAAAGCGATGTGCGGCGTCACCGAATACCGTAGCAAAACTAACCCGTAAGGGTATTGATGTATTTATCGAGCAAGATGCGGGCGCCCTATCCCTGTACGAAGATAAAGAATTTGAAGCAGCTGGCGCTCACGTTATCGATACAATTGAACCCATTATCTCGCAAATTAATATCCTATTATGTGTTAACAGCCCTCATGAGGAGCTCATCCTTCGACTGGCGAATAATGCAATTGTGATTGGCCATATTGACCCCTTCTTCCAAAAATCATTGGTCACCAAACTATGCCAGACCGGCATTACTACTGTATCTGTTGAGATGATCCCTAGGACGTCAAGAGCTCAGAAAATGGATGCACTTAGTTCCCAAGCCAGTTTGGCTGGGTATGTCATGGTAATGAAGGCCGTGGCTAACTTACCCTCTATTTTACCTATGATGATGACTCCTTCGGGAACAATCAAACCCGCGAAGATATTTATTATTGGGGCTGGGGTGGCAGGGCTACAAGCTATTGCCACTGCAAAGCGGTTAGGTGCAAGTGTGTTAGCTTACGACACCAGACCGGTTGTTGCTGAACAAGTTGAGTCATTGGGAGCCAAATTTTTAAAAATTGATATCGGAGATACCGGCGAAACAAAAGATGGTTATGCGAAAGAGCTAACAGAACAGCAAAAAAATAAGTTAGAAGCCGCACAGCAAAAAGCAATCGCTGATTCAGACATCGTTATTACAACGGCTCAACTTTTCGGTCGAAAGCCCCCTTTACTGATAAAGAGCAGCACTCTTGAAAAGATGAGGTTAGGCAGCGTGGTAGTCGATATGGCTGCTCAATCTGGAGGCAATGTAGAAGGCTCTAAGGCTGGTGAAACTATCAAAATCAATGGCATCACTTTAGTAGGTAACGGCAACTGGAGCCAAGACGTGGCTCGCGATGCAACTGATATGTATGCCAATAATATCTTCAATCTACTTGATGAGTTTATAGATGCAGATACCGGAAATTTCTTGCTCGATCTAGAAGACGACATTCTTGCAAACTGCGTTATTACCCATAACGGAGCTATTACAAACGACATGCTAACAGAAGCATATAAAGGAGCTTAACGTGGCAACTATCTATCTACTTTTCATCGTGCTGCTCGCAGCATTTCTTGGTTTCGAATTAATCCGAAAAGTTCCTGCCACCCTTCACACACCGTTAATGTCTGGTTCAAACGCTATATCGGGTATCACGTTAGTTGGCGCTCTTGTGGCCTCTGGGGCAGATCATGACCTTCTAACAACCATACTGGGCACCGCCGCAGTTACCTTAGCGAGCATTAACGTGGTGGGTGGCTATTTAGTGACTGATCGAATGCTTGGCATGTTCAAAAAGAAAAATTCTAATTAAAGGCCGCTCCAAATGACTATAGAAATTATCATAAATCTTACTTATGTTGTGGCCGCTGGGCTGTTTATTTTTGGCTTGAAGCTGCTCAGTCATCCAGCAAGTGCACGAAAAGGAAACTTTATCTCAGCTATAGGGATGCTAATAGCAGTCGTCGCCACGTTGCTAGACCATCAGATCATCACTTACCAATATATTTTTGCAGGTATGCTTATTGGCGCATGCTATGGCGGTTGGAAAGCACGATCAGTACAAATGACGCAAATGCCTGAAATGGTCTCATTATTCAACGGCTTCGGAGGAGCAGCTTCTTTGCTATTAGCTTGGTCTACAGTTCTGAGTATTGGAGTAGAACCCCCAGGATCCAGTCATCATACATTATTGGTAACGCTGCTTATAACGCTATTAATAGGTGGAATAACATTCTCAGGCTCTGTAGTCGCATGGGGAAAACTATCTGGCAAACTGTCCTCCAAAGCCTTTATATTCAAAGGCCTAAGAGAATTAAGCATATTGCATTTAGTGGGTATGGTAATAGCGGGGATTTTCTTTATATCAGAACCTCTCAATGGGCTGTGGCTATATGTAATTATTATACTGGGATTAAGTTTTGGTCTTTGGGCTACGATCTCAATTGGCGGAGCGGACATGCCTGTTGTGATTGCACTGTTGAATAGTTACTCAGGGATTGCAGCAACTGCTGCGGGCTTGGCTATCGGAAATACCATTCTAATTGTAACAGGGCTTTTAGTAGGCGCCTCGGGTCTTATTCTCACCAATATAATGTGTAAAGCAATGAATCGGTCCCTCATGAATGTCTTACTTTCAGGTTTCTCTAAGCCTATTGAGCAAGGGGAAGTGATCAAGGGCGAGGTGAAAATCCTTTCACCACAAGATGCTTTTTACGTGCTAGAAGCGGCACAAGCTGTGCTTGTCATCCCTGGGTACGGTATGGCTGTTGCACAAGCGCAGCATGCCGTCAGAGAATTGCAAACATTGTTGGAAGATAACGGATGCAGTGTTGATTACGCTATTCACGCTGTTGCGGGGCGAATGCCAGGGCACATGAATGTGCTTCTTGCAGAGGCTGACGTACCATATGATCAACTGTATGAAATGGATGATGTAAACCCTAGGATGGAAAACTACGACGTCGTGATTGTTATTGGAGCTAATGATGTAGTTAACCCTGCAGCGAAGGAAATGAAAGGCAGCCCCATCTACGGTATGCCAGTCATTGAAGCGTATAGAGCGAAATCGGTCTTCGTACTCAAACGCTCCATTAACGCAGGTTTTGCCGGTGTCGATAACCCACTATTTTTTAAAGACAATACAAGAATGGTGTTAGGAGATGCAAAAGAGACCATTAACAGTTTAATAAAAGAATTCAGCGACTAGGAATACTGATGAGCCTGCTCCTAAAGAGGCTCATCGCTTAGCCTCTTTAGGGCAATTACTTAATACAGAAACCTGAGATTTAGATATTAACTAAACACTTAGCACCACCGCAAGCAAACCAGTTTGTGTGCATAACTTTGTACTATGCCACGTAAATTTTACTCAACTTATAAAGCGAAAATCTATTATGACGTTGCAGATGTTGGGCCAGATATTTGGGGTTTTAGGCTTTCTAGTAGCAATATTCACTTTTACCCAGAAAAACGACATTAAATTGAAACTTAGCCTTATCGCCATGTTTGCCTTGCAAACGATTCATTTCATGCTGTTAGGTTCTACAACCGGAATGATAGCTAACGGCCTTAATTTTTTAAGAACAATCGTTTCCATTAAATCCAATCACAAAAGCTTTGGGATTGTCTTTATTCTGTTAAATATCATCTGGGGTGCATCTAACGTTGAGCGTTGGATTGATATTTTCCCCATTTTTGGGGCTTGCGTCGGAACTTATGCAATTTTTTATGCGTCAGGGATTACCATGCGCCGATTATTTATATGTGGAGCAATGTTTTGGTTAACGAATAATATTTACATTGGCTCAATAGGTGGAGTATTGCTTGAGTTGAGCGTTATCGTGGTTAACAGCTTTACGATATACAGATTGAAAAAAGACATTGGTCCTAGTCATTGCAAACATAACGAGCAAACAAATTGAAAAATGCCTGCTCGTTATTCCGTCCTTTATTTGATCATTTTTCTTTCTTCGAGTTTATACCACTGCTCTAATTGGTCTTTTAGCAGGTTTACTTTTTGAGGATACTTAGCAGCCAAGTTAATCTTTTCGTGTTCATCCTCTGCCAAATTGTAAAGACGAGGGCCAACTAGAAATTGATCATGATACTTTTGATAACTAGCATTTTTCCCGTCATAACTCACGATTAGCTTCCAATCTCCCTTGATTACCCATCGATACAAAAGTGTCGATTCTGGGTCGTCTATTATGTCCATATCATGGGCATACCCTTCTCCAAAAACAGTGTCTCTGTTTAGAGGCTCACCATTAACCAAGTTGTCGTACAGATTTATACCTGGTAACTCTGGCGGTACCTCTATACCCGTCGCACCTAATATAGTCGGGACAATATCGATACTACTCACTAAGTCTTCTCGAAATCCAGATTTAAACTTGGACGGCAAAGAATAGATTATGGGAGTACGTACACCACTTTCGTTGGGACTCTGTTTCGATTTTGGTAAAAATCGTCCCTCTTGAGTAGGGTTTGTAATCCAACCATTATCCGAAACATAAACAACCAGAGTATTGTCAGACAGGCCGCGCCCTTCTATATGTTCAAATAATTGGCCAGTTGTTTCATCAAACCATTCTATCATTGCGTAGTATTTTGCAATGGATTCAGGTAAATCTAAGCTAGCGTATTTCTCTAAAATACGTGTGGGTGGTGTGTGAGGCGCATGAGGCATGAAAGGCGCATACCAGACAAAAAATGGATTGTTTTGTTCATCCATTCGGTCAATGAAATCTGTAATAGGCGCAATTCCTTGTCTGCCTATTTTTAAGCCATCGTCGCCGTGTCTTCCTCCAAGTTGAGGGAACCCACGGGTCATTCCTTCATCGAAGCCAGCTCTAGAATAACTCCCTTCCCACCACTTCCCAGTTTGAAGGGAAACATACCCTTTGTCTTTAAGCAGTTGCGGAAGTGTTTTGACCTTGTCAATCTTCGCAATTATTCGTTCTCTTAAGCGATGATATTCTTGTCCCTCTTTACCGCCTGGCACCATTTTAGATGGATTATTCCCCGTGATGCCGTGTTGATACGCATACAATCCTGTAGCAATAGTGGCAAGTGAGGGCCTACACAAAGAAGTGGGCACGTACGCATGCCTGAACGTTATGCCATCAGCTGCTAGTTTATCTAGGTTCGGAGTTTGTACAATATCGTGGCCCATGAAACTGTAATCATTCCAAGCATGATCATCAGACAGTATTAGTACGATGTTAGGGAGTTTTTCATCTTGAATGCTCACCTCTTCAGATTCGGCAGTAGGCTTGCTTGCACAACCTTGCAAACTAATACAGATCATTGCACAGACGCCTACAGTCAGTAGTTTACCGGGTAGCGATACTTTACTAATTTTCATAACAGTTCCCTATACTTTCTATGTACTGTTGTTCACCATTTAATTTTCAAGCACAACTGTATGCTTACCTGGTTTATACATACGCGGCTCTAAATTCGGTAGGAACACTGTCGATTTGGTATTTTGAGGTATCACAAAATCCCAAATTATTTGATTATTCGCTCTGCGCCATCGGCTTTCAATTTTCCCATAACCCGTGTTGTAACTAACATCTACGGCGTTCAAAGATGATGGAAATACAGGTTTAAGCTGAAAAGTTTGAAACCCTACTGTGTCCTTGAAAGGTCTAATCCCGCCTAAGCCTTCATAGAACCACCCATCATATCCTGAGTGAAATGGGTGGTTTAGCGATCGGCCCGGAGCATCTTCTAAAGTAAGTTTATCCTTAGGCTTAAACCCACCTTTTCGCTCCCACAGTGTGGTAGCGTTTAGCTCATTAATGAGATAAGGGTAGCCAGGGTATCCTTCGGCTTTGAAAATATTAAAGGCGGTGTCTACATACCCGTAATCGCTCAGTGCTCGGTAAAGATAAGTTTGCCCTAGGGCACCAACCGATGCATGCCCGCCCCAATTAACCACAACGTCTTCATTCAGTTTATCAGCAACCTGCTGCTGCATGTCTTTAGGGACAAAGCCAAACGCTAACGCCATTGCATCAGCAGTTTGACTACCATAATGTCCTGTATTGTGATCGAATACTTCTTCGTTAAACTGGTTCTTCACCGACTCGAAAAGTTGTTTGTAAAAAACCTGCTGAGTGTTTTTACCTAGCGCTTGCGATATCTTTGCCATGAGGTCAGCACCATGCGCAAACAGAGCAGAACTGGTGACAACATGGCTAGTATGCTGCGGCGTGCATCTTCCCCCAACTCTTGCCATACCAGGCTCTCTAACTGGATCACACCAATCGCCGTATCCAGTTCTTATCATGTTATTGTTTAATTCCACCTGCCCCGCATTCATGTACTCCTGCAAGCTATCATATTGGTCGGCAAGCACAGTAATATCACCATGATGACGATAGTGTTCCCACGCGATGATAATTTCTGCTACTGCCCAATCAAACTTTCCACCTTGTGACCTCCTGCCAGGTACAACAGTTGGAGCCACATAAGTCGACGTGCGAAAATCACCTAAGTACTTGGACCAAAAATTCTCTAAATTAAAGTTATAGTTTCCGGTAACCAAAGCGGCATGCGCGTCTCCAGTCCACCCTGCCCGTTCTCGAATCGGGCAATCAAAAGGAACACTTATTAAGTTGCTTTGATAACCCCATAACGCCATGTCATGGACTTTATTAATCATGTCATCCGAGCTTGAGAAATGACCACTTACAGGCACATCGCTTCTGACCAGATATGCGTTTAACGCGTCGAGCTCAGGCTTCGACTTTAAACCAACCACTTCAACATAACGAAAACCGTGCCAAGTAAACGTTGGTCGCCACTTTTTGGGGTTAGTTTTGCCAGCAATATATGCATCGGTTTGCTTAAGTTTCGGGGCAGCACCACCACTTTTCTGACTGATGTTGCCATCATCATCAATCCACTCAGCATACTTTAGATAAACAGCTTGGCCTTCTTCTAAGTCCAACAATGCTAAGTTCAGCTCAGGGATCCCTGTAAAATTCTGGCCGAAATCGAATACCCATACATCTTTTCTTGGTGAAAGGATACGCTCAGCCACCAGTTTATCAGCGATGCGGACTGGCTGTAGTAATTGAGGTTCTAACGATTTTGTTGGCCAACTTTGCAGCGATTTTACATTTTGCCAAGCATCGGATAGCTCTGTATCCGTTTTCGTCATCCAGTTATCTAATGCGTAGCGTTGGTCAAATAACTCACCTGAAAACAACCCCTCTTTTAATACTGGTGAAGTATGCCAATACCATGAGTTGTCCGTACTAACCGTTTTTGAGCTACCGTCGTCAAAGACGATCTCTAACTGAGCGATAAGCTTAGGTTGACCGTACGACAAGTTTTTATCTGGCTTAGAAAAAGCGATTTCTTCGTTGTACCAACCACTACCTAAATGTGCGGCAATAACATTGTCACCCGATGTTATTAAGCTCTCAACGGCGTCAGTGTTATATAGAATTCGTTCTTCGTAATCGGTTTGTCCGGGATCCATAATCCGCGAATCTACCTTTTTGCCGTTTATAAATACTTCGTAATAGCCAGCAGCGGTGCTATGTAACCTCGCGCCTACCACTTTCTTATCAATACTAAATTGTCGCCTTAATAAGGTGGCAGTAGGCTGTTTCTGGAGCTTCTTTACAATATATTCAGGTCGCGACTTCTGCGGGTTTTGGTCGCTAGCTGCATTCCAAATCCACTGGGATACTTGAGGAGAAAGCGCAGATGCCTCAGGGCTATTTGCCATGATCCATTTCGCAGACCAAGCAGAGTTAGTGGTTAAGCCCATTTCCCAATGACTTATTTCACTCCAATCTGATTCTAACCAATCAGCTCTAGACCAAACCCGAACGCGCCAATGCGCTTTTTGCCTGTTTGCTAAAGCCTTTCCTTTATAGCCAATATTGATCGACCGACTAGATTCTGTTTTACCGGAATCCCACAAATCCGGTTGACCTTCGATAAGTGCTGTCACACTCGTGGCTACTTGAATTTGATAGTGCGTCTGTTCATCTACATTGGCATGCCAAGACAGAGTCGGCGCGCGGCTATGTACATTAAGCGGTACGCTAATACCTTCCACAGCTAAATTATCAGGACGCGTATTGGTCGCTGTCTGATTTTTAGAACTGCAGCTCATAATCAGTAAAGTGATAGATAAAATCAGGATTTTGGCGAGTCGCATAAAACGTTTCTCCGGCGAGGACGTGCGTGACTTTAATTTATAATCGGATAAAAAAACCCTTAATCATCGCTAAATAATTAAGGGTCTGTGGAACACATTAGTTACTGTTGCCAATTCAACATTTCAGATGCTGCAAGCAATACAGCTCCTGAACCATAAAGCTGAGAATCTGACTCTTTAACTGGGTCTGGGCTTTTGCCGACATGCTGCACCCAATGTACGCGTCCATCGTCAGTGACCGCCTTAGTAATAGCATCCCAACCTTTTTCGACAACCTTCTTCGAACGTTCGTCGGTCAAAATTCCATTATTCACTCCCCAAGCGAGGCCAAACGTAATGAAACCGGTACCACTTACTTCAGGTGTTTTAACCTTGTCGGCATCCATTAGCGAAGCTGGCCAATAACCATCATCTTTTTGCAGTACCATTAGCCCTTCAGCATGCTTTTTATAAAGCTCTATATACTTGTCCCGAGAAGGGTGATCTTTTGGTAATTCTTCGATAATCAGTGGAATTGCAGCGAAAACCCATCCATTTCCTCGCCCCCAGAAGACAGGCTCGCCGTTATCGCTTTTTGTATCAAAGTAACGGCTATCTCGGTAAAACAGTCCATATTCATCTGAGAAAAGGTAGTCTGCGCTAGCCCAAAACTCTTTATCGCCGTATTCTAGATATTTTGGGTCGCCCGTGACTTTACTCATTTGTGCCCAAGCCCGAGGTGCCATAAATAATGCATCAGCCCAACACCAACGCAATTGGCAATTTCCCTCAAGGTGGTATTTGCCCGTACTGGTTTCTGTATCTGCCATAGATAAACCGACTGTTGGTGGCTTGTCCAAAATCATATCAAAAACGTCTTTAGTAGGAAGATAAGCGTCTTCTGAACCTGTACGCTCAGCCAACCACAGATAAGTTTGTGCTATCGCGTGGTCATCAGCATGGTAGGGTCTTTCAAGTATGAGTTCATAGTTCTCTTTCTTCGCTACATCACTAACGTATTCAGTCAGTGACTTGTCGTTTGTTTCATCTATCCATCGAGTTAAACCAATGTAAAATGATGCCTGGATCCAAAACTTCGCATTTTCTGATTTTTCACGATGAGATTCAGGTATGTAGCTCAAGTTACCAAACTGCGCTATTTGCCAGTTCGCAACCTTAGTTCCTAATTCTTTTGCAGTGTTTTGAATATCACGATCAACAGCTTCGCTCATTTGTTGAGCCTGTGTCTCTACAACTTGTTTTTTCGGGCTAGATTGCACGGTGTCTGTCTGCTCAGAACAAGCGACTAAGCCCATCGTTAAGCTAAGCGCTATAGCAGATAATTTCATTGTCATTTTTTTCATCATCATTTCCCACTGTTGGCTCGAGGCGCGTGTTATAAAAACCCTTCGCCCAAAAGCCATTCATTAAACTTTATTTTGAAGTTGGTATGGCTGTTTTAAGGTCTACAAGAGAGCGAGTAACTGCGCCTTCTTCGCCCACTAAGTACATTTTTATCCCTTCATCACTGACTTTTTCAGCCACTAACATTTGCGCGTCAGGGATAGCGTCTTTGATAAATGCAGATATCGCAAAACTGGCATTGTCTTTCCTTAAGACCGTTCTCTCCTCGACAAAATGTTCCCCACCGTCATGACTCTGCCACCACGATAAAACAGCATCATTGTCTTGATTGTATGTAGTTAAGTAGCGAATGTTTTCAGGATCTGTGACCATAAAGTCGCCTCGTGATACGCCCTCATATTGCGGAATAACTTTATCTCCGCCGACCCATTCATTGCCGTTCCAGCGAACATGTCTAGTTTGTTTTGGTCCGCCGGTTTTAGCACCCTTGTCTATACCAGCATTAATAGCAATATGAGGTTGGCCTTGTGCATCCAAATGGGTTGATCCATTAAAAGTCCATAGCTCACCGGTTCGCATCGCCAATGTTTTCTCGTCAGCGACTTCGCGCGTGACTGGCAATACGAGCTTTTCACCTTCAACATTGCTCCATTCTCCGGTTTTGGTATTAAACGACATAAAATACACGTCGTGGCGCTCAGTAGTGTGACCGCGACCATTTACACCTGCACCTCCGTCCCAGCAAACGTGATAGTCGTAGGAGACAATAATGTTGTCTCCTTGCCCTTTGCCAGCCCATGCGTACCAGCTATCAACCGCGTCAATATCTGTTCTACGTTTGTGCTTTAGGAAAGAAACAGGTGAAGCAAACGTTCGACCGTTATCAACAGATTTTTGGTATACCCAATCACTTCGATGAGCACCGTGGCGGAAAAATAAATAAATGTCGCCATTGTCCATTTTGAGTGCTTGGTTATAGGTACCAAATGGAGTGATATTGTTTAAGTCTTCCCACTGTGAGATATCATATGGTCTTTTGGAAACAGCGTGTTTATTCGCTCCATGGTGCGTATTGCCAAGAGGGTTTTTTCCATTCGATACCTGACCCCCATGTCCGCCGTAAAAAATATGAATATATCCTTCATCATCAATTAACATGGTTGGCTTACCATGATTATCGAATTTCTTTCCTCCATCGCGTCTACCTAATTCACTGATCCCAGCTCTAAATGGCCCCTGCCATTGTCCAGTTTGATGGTTATAAGACGCAATATAAGGATCTTCTTTCGGCCCCTGATAGGAAACATAAGTGATACCGTTTTTATGTATTCCTGCCGGGTGCTGTACAATCGCTAACGGATTACCTACCCCATTATCTGCGAAGTATCCAACCTGCCTGTCTACAGAGTTTGCCGTTGAGTTCGGCAAAGACTCTTGATGCGCACAACCGGTAGCCATAAGACCGGAGATAATTGAAAACGTAAGTAGCGCTTTATATCCACTGGGCGAATTTTTTCTCAATCTTTTATTTAAATTCATCATACTATTGGCTCTTAAGTATCCCGAGAGATAGTTAGTCTTTGTTTTCTTCAAACAGGCTTAGAAATTCAGCTGCAACCTTTGGATGTTGCTTAGACATTTCTTTTAATTCAGAGGGATCAGCCTCGATGTTGAAAAGTTCTAATGGTGCATCGTAGCCATATCTAACGGCTTTCCATTGGCCTTTACGCGCAGCTTGGTACGTGTCTCCAATAACACCCGAGTTAGGATCGCCAACTTGCTTTGAAAACTCCCAGTACAAAACACGCTCGTCCATTTTATTCGGCTGTGACTTGAGTAACCCTACGATTGACTTACCGTTAGTCTTTACTCGCGGAACCATGTTCAGATTGACGCCTGCGACGTCAGCAAACGTAGGCATTACATCTGCAAACAACCAAGGCGTTTCATCGACTCGAGAGGTTTTAATTTTTTCTGGCCAATGCACGATCATGGGTACATGAATGCCCCCGTCATATAAATCGCGTTTCATTCCACGATAAGGCTCTGACGCCTTTAAGTATTCAGGATCTGCTCCGCCTTCGTCGTGTGGACCATTATCTGATGTGAAAAAGATAAGCGTATTATCAAGCTGCCCGTTCGCCTCCAGCTCTTTGACTATCTGCCCTATATAATCATCTAACGCAGAAACCATTCCCGCTAAAGTGGCATTAGGTTTTTCGATCGGCTCAGGATAATATGAGGCATATTTGTCAGCGGGAACGCCCGACTCCATGCCTGTATAGCGGGTTTCGTCGAACTTGTATTGGTCACTGTATTTCTCTGGAACACCGAGTTCGGCATGGGGAGAAGAATAAGCCAGCATAATAAAATATGGGTTTTCTCTGGGCTCATTAATGTACTTTATGGCCTCTTCTGTAAATAGTTTCTGGGCGTATGCGCCTTTCTTGCCGCCTTCATTTTCGCGAATACGGACTTTATTACCATCACGCCATAAAATTTGTGGGTACTGTCTGTGGCCTTCTAGAATTGAATACATGCCGAACCAAGTATCAAATCCCATCGCGAGTGGGTCGGTAACGCCCATCTGAGACCCAATTGAGTATTTACCAAATAAAGCCGTATCGTAACCACCATGCTTGAGCACGTGCGCCAACGTCACATCCATATCAGTCAATTGAACGGTATTTGAATTGTTTGTCATTAAGCGCCCGTCTCGCCCTGTAAACAAGGACACTCTAGAGGGCGAACAAACAGTGTTGCCCGCATAGGCTTGGTCAAATCGAATTCCATTTGACGCAAGCTTATCTAAATTAGGCGTTTTAATGGGCGAGTTGCCATACGCTCCAACCTGGTTAAAGCCCAAATCGTCAGTCAAAATAAATATGATGTTGGGTTTATCAGCTGCAACAACGCTAGAGGATAAGGATGTTAAGACAGCACCAAATAACCCTATGAGGCTAACCCTGATTTTTTTCATTATAGTTCCTAATAAAATTGAGATATCAAGTATCGAAAAATGTGTATGCGTAACCGCTACCGACCACTACTCAATGCAGTGCATGGTCAAAGTAGTTGGTTCTGGAATAAACGTTCTGCCTTTATCTCTGTTAGGCGGCAGCGATTCCCACGCTAAGTAGAATTTTTTGTCACCTGTAAAATAGGTCCCTTTTTCCTCTAACCGTTTAGCTGGAGCCGTATAAAGGGGCATATCGTTTGGTTTATCGAATGGTTGTAAAGCTTCGGGTATTTCAGACACAATACTCTGTGATTTAACCCTCAAAGTATCGACGTCTAAGTTGTAAGCAAAACGTTTATTTTCAAAGGTTGCATAAACCTGGATATCACCATTATCGAGAGTCATAGCAGGCTTTTTAACGCTTAACGTGGTAGGTAAGGCTCCTGTCATATCAAGCTCCTGCCTTGAGTTCTTCCATGAAGATACTTGGTGACGACGCCATTCTCCGTCGATGTTGATAGCAATAAATAACTGACTCTGCCCTTCCTTATCGTAAGCTTGATAAGAAATAATAGGGCGCCCCTCGCGATCAAACCCTATGGGGGTATGACCATTTAGTATCCCTGATTTTTGTGGCAAAGGAACAACCGCCTGGGCGCTATTGAGTGTCATAGGAAGTTGAAGGGGCTTTCCATTGGACGTCTCCCAAGAGATTAGATCGCGGCTCTTCGCATAAGAGATATCGTGATTCGATGATGCGACAGGCGTTTCTCGCCACACCCAAGAAAGATGAAAGAAGCCATCTGGCCCCAAAACAGGTCCCCAAAAATATCCATTTCTTTCTCCTTCGCCATCAACAAGAGGGGTTTGATGAAGTCGATCCCAACTAACTGAGCCTGCATTGAAGGCGTTGTAGATTTCATTTCCACTTCCGCTTCGGCCGTTTCGGTACTTAAAGTACAAATGGCCTTGCGCATCATTGAAGAACTCAGGGTATGTCATTCGGCTTTCACTTATTTTATCCGCCATAAACTCAACGCGTTTAAGACTTCGCACATCGTAGGGGTTTTCACTTCGAAAATAGACAATTGGATTCACATGCAGATTTCCAACAATATGAATATACCCTTTCTCATCTAATCCAATAACAACGCTGTTATGGCTGTCCCAACCAAGGTAACTATCTAACTTTTGAAAAGACCAATTGCCCGTTGGCGACTCACGGTAGGCAACGCTCATTTGTCTACTTGCATCATAATAAGCGACTATTTGTCGATCGCCTTTGGTCACAAAGTCAAAAGCGACACGGTGACCTGACCAAACACGATCGATTGCTTCCACTGCAAAGCAAGCGCTTTTATCAAAAGTCTGAGCAGAAGCAAGGCTGGATGTAAACAACACTCCCATCAAAAACGTCGTACTCAACAAGCGACAAAGAGATTTCAATTCAGACTCCTAACTACCTAAACGTTAATACAGCGTTAACAATTTTAAACAATTAAAACGTCATTTACAATCTTTTTCGCTCACCAAATGTGATTAACCAATCAGAATTCAAGTTAAACGCCAAAGCCGCCAATAAGTTTAGTTAAAGCAGCGAGATACGAGAATATTTAGGGTGTTTCAGTTTGTTATTTCCCAATAATGCGTGAATATTAGTATAGGAAATAAAGATTTTAAAACAGGTATAAGCACCATATTCGGAGGAGATCACTGAAAAAAAGATTGATTATGACTATATTTTACTACATATGATTAAAAAAGTGTTAACATAGTGATAATTCTATGTCGCACCAGCTTATGGCTGACCAGCATAAACGAGTAAGTGATAGGACAACTCATGAATCGAACCACAATAATTATCTCGCTACTTATTTTAATAGGGCAATTTGTCTCTCCCGCTAAATCCTTCGCGCAAGATGGTGTGGAATCGCAGCCTAAAAATATTATTTGGCTAGTAATTGAAGATATGAGTCCGACGTTGGCCTTGTATGGTGACGATACGGTAACAACACCCAATATTGATAGTTTGGCTAAAGAAGGAGTGGTTTACACCAATGTGTTCTCTACTTCAGGTGTTTGCGCCCCAAGCAGAGCGGCGATCGCCACGGGAGTTTATCCGACTTCAATGGGCGCCAATAATATGCGTACCTCTTCAAATACACAGGAAACTGGTTTACCAAAGTATGAAGCTGTCCCTCCGGTTAACGCAAAAATGTTAAGTCAATTAATGCGAGAAGCTGGGTACTTCACTACCAATAATTATAAAACTGATTATCAATTTACAGCGCCTGATAGTGCTTGGAATGAAAATGGTATATATGCACACTGGCGTCATCGACCCAGTAACCAGCCCTTCTTCTCTGTTTTTAATTTCACCACTACACACGAGTCTGGATTGTTTGAACCCTATGGCATCCGAAAAATTGAACAAAGACACTACTACTCTGACAACGCAGAAAAAATTGCCAAATTACCCACCGAAGCACTCGTTAAAACCGATAAAGAACACACCCCTGTACACATTAGTAAAGATACTCACTTCCCTGTTCCTCCGTATCTGCCGGATACGCCCGTTGTGCAGCACGACCTTTGGAAGATGTACAATAATCTCGTCGAAACAGACAAACAAATTGGCGCCATACTCAAACTATTAAAGGAAGACGGTTTGTATGACAACACCATTATCGTTTTCTATTCAGACCATGGGGGGCCGCTGCCAAGACAAAAACGCTTAATCTATGATAGTGGTCTAAAAGTGCCTATGGTGATCCGTTTCCCTGACGGTGAAAAAGCAGGAACAATTGACGAACAGTTAATTTCATTTGTTGACTTTGCCCCCACCGCACTTGATATGGCCGGTATCTCCCAGCCAGATTATATGCAAGGTAGAAGTTTTATCTCACAAGGTACTCCACAGCGAGAATACATACATGCTGCAGCAGATCGCTTTGATGCGATAACTGACAGAATAAGAGCAGTGAGAAGTAAGTGCTATAAATACATTCGAAATTATCAACCCGACACGCCTTATTACCTGCCTGTAGCCTATCGTGAAAAGATCCCGACAATGCAGGAGCTTCTATCACTTGAAAAAGCAAGCAAGCTAACTCCCGATCAAAAACAATGGTTTCGCACTAAAAAGCGTGTAAACGAGCTATTCGACGTTTGCAGAGATCCGCACGAGCTATCCAATTTAGCAAATATTGAGAATTACAAACCCGTGCTCAACCAACTGGAGCATGAAATGGATCGCTGGCTTGTTGAGATTAATGATGATCCACTTTTGCCCGAACGAGAACTAATAAAAAAGTTATGGAAGGGTAGCGATGTACAACCGAAGACATCTGCGCCGGTATTTAAAGAACGCAACGGGAAAATCACAATAACAAGCGACACTCCAGGCGCAGTTATTTCATATCGTATTAGACGTGATGAGGGCTCAGTTTCAAGTTGGCGCCCATATACCCAAGCAATTGCCGTGAACCAAGGAGAGATTGAGGCAAACGCACATCGAATAGGTTTTCAAAAAAGCATCAGCAACATATTTCATCTCAACCACTCTAGTCATAAGGATGGAACGTCCCAGTGAAATTCATCATTTTTATTTCAATCACGCTTTTAGTCGTTCAGCTCATAAGTGGCTGTTCAACTAAAAAGAACGACACGCTTAACGTTCATCCAGTAAAATTAAAAGTGGGAGAAGGGTTTGTAAACCCGTTGGGATATTATGAAAAGGAGCCTCGTTTCTCATGGAAGTTGCCCTCTATCGACTCAGGTAGCCTGACGCAATCTGCCTATCAGATCCAGTTGGCGACATCCCTTAAACAGCTGCGATCCTCTCCCGATAAATGGGACAGTGGAAAAATCGTCTCGTCATCAACATCTTGGGTGACCTATAAAGGCCACCCATTACGTTCACGAGAAAAGGTATTTTGGCGTGTTAGGGTGTGGGATCAATTAGACGAAATGTCCGAGTGGAGCCCTACTCAAACGATTGAAATGGGGCTTTTACAGAACAGTGATTGGGTGGCTAAATGGATCGGTGCAGCTACAACAGATACTCTTTTAGCGCCCTCTCAAGAGGTCCTTGCGACACCTCAATACTTTAGAAAACCATTTACTATTTCCTCTGAGATACAAAAAGCCAGACTCTATGTGACGGCTAAGGGCGTTTTTAAAGTATTTATCAATGGTGAAGATGTTTCGAAAGCCGATGTACTTACGCCCGGCTGGACGCCTTATCAACAAAGAATTGAAACCCTCACATACGATGTTACCCGTCAGTTAAACCTATATGAAAATGTTATCAGTTCTTCTATTGCGGGTGGCTGGTATTCAGGCAGAGTAGCCGGTCTATTAGATACAGATCATAAACAAAGCCCCCGCCTGCTAGCTCAATTAGAAATCACTTATGTTGATGGAAGCAAAGAGGTCATTGCCTCAGATGGCACCTGGAAGGCGACCCAAGAAGGTCCTATTCGTTTTGCCAGCAATTATGACGGTGAACGGTATGATCAACACTATGAAATGCCAGGATGGAAGACACCCTCGTATAATGACGGCAGTTGGAGCAAGGTAATAACAGAAGACGTTTTGCAATCAATTCATTTGCGCCCCAAACGTCATCTTCCCGTACGCGAGATTGAAACCCTTAACCCAGTATCTGTCACTCAAACCAAACCAGGTACTGCGGTTTATGACTTTGGCCAGAATATGGTGGGGGTACCCTCACTTAGCCTACCCGTTACAAAAGGCAAACAAGTCGCTATCCGATTTGCAGAAGCTCTACACAAGGGAGAGTTTTATACTGAAAACTATCGTTCTGCGCATTCAACAGACTATTACCTGCCCGCGAAATCAGGTGTGATAAATTACAAACCGACGTTCACCTTTCATGGTTATCGATATGTTGAAGTTTCTGGTTTTGATGAAACAAAAATACCAAATGCCAATTGGATCTCCGCCAATGTCCAACATTCTGACATTGAACTGTACAAGAATTTTACAAGCTCCAATGCAAAACTAAATAAGCTGTTTGAAAACATCAACTGGGGACTCAAGAGCAATTTTTTTGATATCCCTCTGGATTGCCCACAAAGGGATGAACGGCTTGGCTGGACAGGTGATGCCAACGCTTTTGTCACTCCCTCTTTGTACATGTCAGACTCATATGGTTTTTGGTCTGCCTGGCTAAAAAGTCTGCGCGAAGAACAAACCGTAGATGGGTTTGTACCTCTTTATATTCCTTACGTGAAATGGATAGATTGGACATCATCCGGCTGGGGAGATGCGGCGACAATTTTACCCTGGGAACTCTATACCATGACAGGAGACGTCAAAATACTCGAAGACAGTTATGCGTCTATGAAGGCCTGGGTTGAGTATCATAAGAGTGAGGCTAAAGGTTACGTGTCTCACATGAAAACATTTGGGGACTGGTTGCAGCCTTACCCTGAGGCTGAAGGTAAAGGCGCAAACCGTGGTGACACTGATTTCTCGCTGATATCAACGGCATTTTTCGCGCGTTCGGTTGAAATGACCGCCAAGACAGCTAAAGAACTGAATAAAGTGCGGGACTATAAGGCTTTGAGTGTATTACATGCAAAAATAACCAAAGCATTCCGAGATACTTTTTTTGATTCCGGTTTGAACGTGACCAAAGGCAAGTCAACGCAAACTGCATATCTATTATCATTGGCATATAACCTCATTCCTGAGAATGAAAGACCCCAAGCACAAGAAAAGCTGATTGCCCTTCTTGAAGCATCAGATATGCATTTACGCACCGGGTTTTTAGGTACGCCCCTGTTAGCGGAAACACTTCAAAACGCAGGCCGAAGTGACTTGGTTTACGAACTTATTTTCAAAGAAACTTATCCATCGTGGTTTTACTCCATTAATAACGGAGCAACGACCACATGGGAACGGTGGAACTCTTATTCCTCCGAAGACGGGTTCAATCCACAGGGTATGAACTCACTTAATCATTATGCATACGGCACTATATCAAAGTGGTTTTATGAGGGAATATTAGGTATTAAGCCCGCTAAACCGGGCTTCAAAGAGATTACGATTGCTCCTCAAATTACAACAAAGCTCGACTTTGTTGAAGGTTCATATCCAACACCCCAAGGCGAAGTAAAGGTGTCTTGGAGTAAAGAAAAGTCCTCCCTCAAACTCAAGGTCGTTATTCCCAATAACTCTACAGCAAAAATAATCATACCTGTAGGTTACAATTTAGACGAAGCTAAATCCGCTGTTAGTAAGCCAATTAGCAATTCGTTGAACCTTCTTCCCGGTAATTACCAGTTCCATTTCATTGCGGACTCGTCAATTAAGGGGAGTAAGCATTTTGCTTCGTAACACGTGCCAAACGACGTTGACGATGCTGTGTTTTTTGCTTGTTTCGTCAGGCACTGAGGCTCAGGAAAGTAACCCGGTGACAGAAACCATTTTAAAGCTGAAAGATTCACAAATTCAGAGTAATGAAGGTTTAGTGGTTATTGAAGCTGAACACTACGTGACACAGGGTAGTGCTGACCACAGAAGGTGGATCGTATTTAACGATACGAGCCCTGCCCTACATGGCTTCGCTGATAATGATCCGCTGCACGTACAAGGCGCTAGTCAAAACAGTTATATTGAGCTGTTACCTGACACTCGAACGCACCATAGTGAAACGCTCGTCGAAGGGCGAAATTTTTCGGCAGTTCCAGGACAGTTAGCCGTCATTGCCTACCCTATTCATTTTCAACAAAGCGGTAGATACTACATTTGGGCTCGAGCTTACAGCTCAGGCAGCGAAGATAATGGAGTGCATATTGGTATCGATGCACAGTGGCCCGTGAGTAGCCAACGCCTTCAGTTATGCAAAGGCAAAAACCGTTGGACATGGTCTTCGAACCAAAGAGATCAACAAAATCACTGTGGAACCCCCAACACCATCTGGCTCGACATCCCCAATGAAGGATTACATACCCTTAAAGTGTCGATGCGAGAAGACGGTTTCGAACTTGATAAGCTTATTCTGACTCAAGATCCTTCCTATGTGCCTTCGGGTAAAGGGCCAAAAGAGACACGCTACTTTCCAGCCCCAATTAAACAAAAGACGAGGTTTTTTAATATCAATGAGTACAGCCTTATCCTCATTGCGGACAAAGAGTTTAGCTCCGATGGCAAAATACCTTTTTACTACGACCGAAATAATGAAGCCCTTGCTATTGATGCTCGTGTAGAAGCGTACAGAGACATATGGGTCTCAGCTGAACTAAAAGTATCAGATGAAATTTGGGGTAAAAAGCCCACCGATGAGCGCAAATTTAATCAAGCAACATTAGTGACGCTAGGGGAAGTTGACGGAGAGTCATCGTACCGCGTCTTTCTTAATAATGAGTTGATAGCACAGGTTACCAACAAGGAAACCTCAATCGACTATCAAGAAAATTACTTCCAGTTAGGGCCATTGACGCTTAAACCCGACGATATCCTGCGCGTCGAAGCGAAAGCGGTCACCAATGGTAAAATTCCCGAAAACGGCGGAACCGCTTTCGCCAGAGGAAGATGGCGAGGAATTATTTTACGTGAATAACAATTAGGTATTAGCACGCAAAAAGGAGAAATCAATCATGAAAATTCGAAAATCATTTATTGTCCTACTTTTACTCGGCCCGTCATTTCAAAGTATGTCGGATCAGCCCTTGATAGACAACACTCTTTCTCAGTTTGAAAATGTGTACGCTGATGGCCGTGCACAGGTAATAAACGACGAACTGCACCTTATCTCCGAAAAAAATTGGTTTTTATCAACAAAAGCAGAATATTCGGACTTCGTATTGCAAGCAAAAGTCAAAATGCCCGACACAACAGAATTTAGCAACTCAGGCATCATTTTTCGTGGCCAAATAGTGGATACGGAAAAGGGTAAACAAGTGATTGGTTACCAAGCGGAAATAGACCCCAGCAACCGACAATGGACCGGTGCATTCTTTGACCAAGGAAGAAGAAAGTGGCTTTACCCCACTCATCCTACCCGTTCACACCGCGACCACGATTTTAAAGAAAATTACCTTGGTGAATGGTCACCTGCGCAAAGCAAGGCTTATAAACATCTAGAATGGAACTCGATAAAAATAGTATGTCAGGGAGCTGACATCAAAATATATGTCAATGACATACTAACTACGCACGTTAAAGACACAAAAGACAGTCAAGGCATCATAGCCTTTCAACATCATGGAAGTAAGGCGTTCAAAGCCAGTGGCGACACAGCGAATATTGTGCGGTTTAAAGATATTACGGTTCAGGCACTGTAGTGAATTTCAAATTTTTGGTAACCGCTGCGTTCGCCATGTTGCACGGCCAAGCTTGAACTTACCCACAAAGTTCTTCTTGGCGAACAATGAAAGCCTAACCATTACTGAGCAAACAGAGGCCGAAAAAGACGATGTATTCCATCGCCTTTCATTTAGCATTTTAAGCGCCCTCCGTTTTCCTGCTCGCCGTGGCATAGCTTTCTAAGCAAATCGTGTAAGATAGAAATATCAGGCATGGTGTTGTTAATTAGTTGGTTTTTGACTAAATTATTTTGTGGTTGATAAGAAACGTCGAATATCACCTTGCGGGTCTTTTACATTGTTTCCGCTTAGATCGATGAAGAGACCGATTAAATCGAGCAATCGATAGATAATTAGGAGCGGCAATGGAGTCATCTATAGTCGATCACAGTTCTGACTCGGAAGGGCAAACATTCCGTACAGTAATTCTTTGTGTAACCATCTTAAATTTGTTCACAACTACTTTAGGTGGCTACTACTTTCTCGGAAGGTATGAAGCAAGACTCCTTCAAACAGAGCAAAAGTATACAGAAGTCAAACACCAGATATCTGAAATCGAACTCGAATTTTCTAAAGCAATAGCAGAACAGGAGTTAAATAGTAATCACTTAGACACTGCTTTACGATCTATTCGTATACTCAATGATGCTAAGCCAAAAGCCATATTAACTGTTACTGAAGAAAAATTAGATTGGTGCGGAGAGCAGCAATTGTGCATTCCTCTTGTTATTAATAATACTACCAACTTCGAAATAAAAGTAACTTTAGATAGTATCGATTTTTTCAGCGAGGCAAAAAGAGGGTCTAGCGATAAATTAGAATTAGAATGGAATCATAATCCACTGAGGACATTTGAGATCAGCGCAAACTCAACTCAAAAACATGTCATGAGGCCAACATTATCCGTTCTCAAAAGCATGACTTTATACTACACAATTGAATACTCGGCCAAGCCACTAGAAACTACAAGAAGTTTATTGTTAAAAACAGCTAAATTATTGAAGATAGATATTCCAAAGGGGCAATTCGAATATAAAGCTTCCTATAGTGCCTCTATTCGTCTGAAATAGTTTTAATCGACGAGTTTAAACACCTTCGTCACGAAAAGGCACTCATAACAGGCATAGGGGGTCCCGTCATAGAAGTGGTCTCCCTTCTTTGTGAACCCAGCCAATGTAGTAGTCAATTGCGCGTGCAATTTTATTTGAACTGACCTTGTTATGCTTTGGTCTTTTCTTAATTTGTTTGAAGGCGGATACCACCCTTCGAGCGTAGGTGGTATTAGTTTGAAATTTTCTTTTTAAGCAGTGAGAGCAAGTCGCTTCAAGAGCTGGCGTACTAGTGCGTACGCTATTCGCTTCTCTAATAAAGCAGCGAAGTAGCCTTCGCTGTTTAGGCTGACTTAAAGCTTTCATTCTATACTCTTTGGACCATCGTAGTCGTATTTAAACCAATCTACGTCGATGTATCCCGAGTCTTGCAGCTCATTCCATGAAAAGAACCCAAGCCTATCACCTGTCCATTTACCGAAGCTTATAGTGAAAGTTGGTCCAAAGGGTACGAATATTTTACCATCGGTACTGTACTCGTACGTTGCCTGATTTCTTACATTGGAAGTGCGAACAAATAGCGTGTCACTCGTTATTTCAGGGCCTTGAGTTTTATTACTCATTCCATCCATGTAAAACAAACGCGTTTTACCATTTTCTAAGCCTTCTACACCAAGTAAATTAAAGGTACCACCATATCGAACAAAACCAGCAAGTTGCCCAGGCTTTACACCAGAGATATCAAACTTTGCTATCGCTGTTCCGGTAGTTATCCCCATAATGCGCTGGCTCAATGTGTTATTTGCGCGCCAAAAGTCACCATCAGATCCGTCATTATTAGTCCATTCGTTTATCTTAGGGCCGTATTTAGGCCCTCGCGGTAATATTTTACTGGCCTTAAGTCGCAACCAACCGGGACGTTCTGTCAGCGACCAATGCGAATTACGTGGATTATGATTCCATTCCCACTGTGGCCCAAGCTTATCGCTTGAAAAGGAATCATCAGATTTCGGCGCTGTAATTGGATAGCCTTTGATCGGTTTTTCAAAACGTTTCACTGGCTCCCCTACCCCATCGTTATCTTCATCGATGCCAATCATTGGCCAGTCATTTATCCAAGAAACAGGTTCTAAGTTCTGAGGCCGGCCTTGAAACGGGATATCATCATTTTGAATTAGCTGATGCATGTACCACCAACTCCCGTTAGGTGCCTGCATCAATGCTCCTTGACTGGCGCTACGATCACCAAATGCAGTGCCTTTTTCTAGAACGGTACGAACTTCATAGGGTCCATAGATACTCTCTTTGGAGCGAAGGACTATTTGCTTCCTGTCGTTCTTTGGATTTTTCACGCCGGGTTTAGTAGATGTGTCGCCCATGGTCCATTGAGCTAAAAAGATGTACCAATAACCGTCCTTCTTATAAATTTTTGCCGCTTCAGCGCCCATCCCGGTGTAAACAAGTTTGCCTTCATCTAGAATTTTTGTTCCGTCCCAGCTCATTCTGTATATACGGTTTTCATTCCCTTCTACTTTATTACTGTCGCTTTTTTGTTTAGCGCCCGTATTAATAATCACATATGCTTCTTTGGTATCGTCATCCCAATATACTGCGGGATCATCAAGAACGTCCGCTTTCGGGAGCATCATGATGGGTTCGCTCCAGGGCCCTTCGATGTTATCTGCAGTCGTTACCATTAAGCCATGTTGGTAGTCTATCTGGTACACGTACCACTTACCTTCGTGATAAGCGATATCACCCGCCCACACACCAAATGAGTACCCATTCATTCGATCCCAGTTGTATTCTGGCGCCCAAGATAAATCCGCGAACGCGTGTCCAACATTTTCCCAATTAACCATATCTTTTGATTTTAAAATGGGCATGCCAGGCGACATGTGTTGTTTAGAGGTGATCATGTAGTAGGTATCACCCACTTGCTCAATGTCTGAGTCGGGGTAATCTGCATTCAAAATAGGGTTTATGTAAGTGCCATCACCTTGGTCTCCAAAACTACCTGTCTGAGATTTTACTATCGCATCGCTTTTGTCCGAGGCAGCAAGGTTACGCGTATCGGTCTGACACCCAGCTATCATAGTCAGAAAAATAGTAGAACAACCAATCGTCCTATACTTAATATCTCTAAATTTATTCATATTATGCTTCTTACCTGAAATCGGTGGTCAATTAAATAATTAACAAGATTTACATAATGACACATTATGATTACTATTGACAGCAGTTCAATCACAACCAATCATTTACTTGCATAACAAGGTTTGCTCAAGTTACCCGGGCATCAGAAAATATCTATGCTCTATGACTTTATATTTGGGAAGAAAGAAACATGAAAGCGCTAATTTTTGTCTTGGTCGCCGCATTATCAACTGCGGCTTGTAGTTCACTACATAAGAGTCAGTTAACCAAGCAATATGACACCGACGCATATTTAGCTGCGGTTAAATTACCAAAGGGGCAACTGGCGATAGTCATCGATGGAAACTCCCCAGACCCCGACGATATTGGTGCAACACCCGTGATGCTTAGGTTGTTGCAAAGTGCAGATGCCGCTGACCGCTTAGTTCACATCTCGCACTCTTGCGATCTTGATCCTTTTCGGAACAAAGCGAAATATCAAATTGACGCTGAAAATGAAAGCCGTCGCCAACAAGTTTTGCAAAGTTCGATAAGCAAAGGGCTTGACCTTTTTGGCCCCTTTAATAGCGTTACACAACTGTATAATTGCAGAACTCAACAAGGCGCCGCAACCCAAGACCTAGTAAACGCGATTAACAAGGCATCCAAAGATGCCCCTCTTTGGATAATAGAAGCTGGTGAGCCTGATTTAATCGGTTATGCCTTGGCTAAAGCCGATAGTGAACAGCGTAAATATGTAAAGGTTGTTTCCCATCATCCTGCTAACGATAACAGTGGGGACTATTTTACGTGGCAGCAAATATTAGATTTTGGGGTTGAGGAATACCAAATAGGCGACCAAAATGTTGGCCTACAGACCCCTATTGAAGCGTGGGATTGGGCAAAGAATAGCGATCAAGCAGGACTATCGTTTATATGGGACATGCTTTCCTATGCCGAAAAAGATGGCATAGTGCCATTTCAGGCAGGTAAATTCGATTGCTCAGACGCAGGCATGGTCTATTGGTGGTTAACTGGAGCGGGCCAAGATGGTGTTAAAACAGCCACCCCAAATGAATTGAAACCCTTGTTACTGCAAAAACACTTAAAGCCTGTTCTTTGATCAATTGAAACGCAAGTGCTTAATTGGCATTTGCGTTTTCAGTCAACTTTTTGAAATAGTCATTACTGGTATATTGAGAAACAGGTGACCAAGGCGCATTTACATCAGGTAAGCGCTTTTTGAGTTCATTTTTAACTGCACGATAGCTCGGGTTACCAGCTAGGTTATACCATTCATTTGGATCGCTTGTATGATCATACAGCTCTTCTGAGCCATCCTCGTAATGAATATACCGGTAGCGGTCTGATCTTATTGCATGATTGTTTGGGCCAAACGTGGTGATGACTACTTTGTCCCACTTTTCTTGGGGATTGTGCAACAAAGGCGTTATATCATGTCCTTGATTCGCAGGATTCATTGGAAGCCCGCACATTTTAACTAACGTTGGATACAAGTCTAGTAAGCTAACAGGACGATTACTGACACTTTTAACTGAATTTTTCGCAGGTTTGATGATTAAGGTTGTTTTTGTGGTGGTTTCCCATAACGACATTTTTGCAAAGCGGTTTTTTTCACCGACATCGTAACCATGGTCTCCCCACAGCACAACGATTGTATTGTCGGCATATTGACTCTTTTCCAAGGCCTCTAGTACTTCGCCGACGTAATGATCTACGAAAGAAATGCTGGCTAAATAAGCCTGCACCATACTCTTCCATTCACCGTTTTTTATCGCCCAATCTGTCGTCGGCATCATTTTAAATTCAGTGATTTTTTTGGCTATTTCTGGAACATCGTTCAAATCCCCTTTGAGATAGGGAGGCAAATCGATTTCGTCGATGGGATTCATATCAAACCACTTTTGTGGAACTGTCCACGGAACGTGTGGCCGTAAAAAACCGCCAGCAATAAAAAAGGGTTTATCGTGTGCCAGCTGCAACTGATTTATTAACCAATTCGCAGAGTCGTAATCAGGCATTTGTTCATCTTTTTCTGGATACGCGCCCCAGTCAGTGTTCGTTCCTTTATCTTTCCACTTAAAACGCGTTGGGGCATAGGGACCGAAACCTTTTTTACGCCCACCGTACACATCGAAACTCCCTTTGGGTACGTTGTAATGAAATATTTTACCAACCGCAGCTGTGTAGTAACCGTGGCGTTTAAAGTACTCACTCAAAAATATCGATTGTGCCGCTTTAACATTAGCAGATTTAATATCGTCATCTTTCACATGCCCGTAAATACCTGTTGTAGATGGTAATAACCCCGTCATTATACTTGCTCTGGAAGGGCCACAAAGAGGTGCAGACGCGTGGGCGTTAGTAAATGTAGTTGCTCGTTGTGCGAGACGATCTATATTTGGAGTTTTAGTGGCAGGTTGACCATTTATGGCCCCAGGCCAACTGTTTAAGTCATCTATAGCAAGCATCAAAACATTCGGTCTTTTTTTAGAATTTCTTGCTATTCCTCCCGTATCAAAGGTGCAACTAGCCGCGAACGCACATGCCCCTCCTAATAAAAACATCCTTCTATCGAACATAACTTTACTCCACACACCAGCCAATTTGAATGTCTATCCAAGGTATTAACGCTTTGCATGTTCCATGATTACTTCAAATGAAAAACAACATAGACCCAAGTGAAAAGACCTATACGTAACGCTCTACCTCGATAAACAACTACCTACACAATAAATAAATGAGAAATATTCCCTCAAGAAAGAATATGACAATATATGACCACATTTGACCATTAATAAGTGAATTTGTAAATAATGTGTAATAACATAGTTAATGCCGCTGTTGATGTATGAATTTAATTTTCAATGCAGCTTCTTAAATTATTCAAAAATTAACCCTATAACATTGAGTACACACTTATGAACGGTTTAAAAATGTTGTTGTTTTCAACAACGCTACTCACCGCATTCACGCTCCATGCGCAAGTGACATTAAAGCAACAAGTGAAGATATCCGACGAGGGGCTCCACTTTGATGGTGAAAATCTAGATTTTAGTAACGTAACAACGCCTAGCACTGGCGAGAAGTACGACTATTTTTTTGGGCCGAATATTTCAGCTCACGGAGACGCGGTTAAAACGTACAAGCATTTTGTCTTTATGACTTGGTATAAAGGAGGAAAGTCAGAGAGAAATGTAATGCTAAGCAGATACAACACGCTTAACGGTGAGCTGGCAACCATTGAATTTCCTCACCGCCACACCGGATTTCGAGGAGACCCTTTAGTTGGTGAATCACACAACACAATCGGGCTTGCCGTAAGCCCGATCAACGGTACTATCCATATGGTTTACGATATGCACGCGTATGACAACAACAACCATGATGGAAAATTTAAGAACGACTACTTCCGATACTCCTATAGTGTGGCTGGCGCAGCTGAGCTATCGAAAGAAGAATTCACTATTGATAAATTTGTTAAAGATACAAGTGAGGTAAGTCAGGGGGACGACGATTATAAACATTTAACCATGACGGGTAACTTAGAAGATAATAGTAACTTTGCAAGACTCACCTACCCTAAGTTCTTCACCACAGTTGACGGAACGCTTTTGTTGTACATGCGTCTTGGAGGAAACAACAACGGCGCTTATGTGTTTAATCGTTACGATGCAGAAAATGAAAGATGGTCTACGTTTACCAATTTCAATGAAAAAGACCAAAAAACCAAAGGGCATCCATACAACTGGGGGCTTTATGGGAACATGAAGTACGTTAACGGTAAGCTTCGTGTCGGTTTTCAACAACGCAGCGGCGACAATAACGACAAATATAAATACCAAAATGGTGTTTATTACGCTTATTCAGATCATCCGGAAGGTTTCGGTGATTGGAAAAATCATAAAGGAGAGCCAATCACATGGCCGCTCATAAATTCAGATGAGATAAAGGTTTTCGAGCCAGGTGACTACATTAGTCACACAGAAGCGAATTCGGTTTACATTGTTGGCAGCTTTGATTGGACAGTGACAGCTAAAGGCGACACTCACATTATTAGTAAAGTGCGGTCAACAGATAGAAACCGCCCTGATTATGAAGAAGTTTACCTTCACTCATATAAACCCGCTGGCGCGGAAGAATTCATTGTGACCACCGAATTTCCCGGTGCGAGCCAAATTTATACCGCCGGCGATAATATTTATATTGTCGGTTTAAAAAATGGGCGACCTTTTGTAGAAAAAGCAAAGGGAGGCACCAATGATTTCCAGCGTGTTTATGAAGCTGATAGTGGCCCGGTATTTGATCACGGGACCCTGTATATCCACGACGGAAAGATTTATTATTACTTAATGGAGCACACCAGTGGCAACGCGATGCCACTTTATCTGCAAATTATCGATTTGGATCTTGAGAGCGAAGGAAATCTACCCATTGTTTCGTTCCCATCGCCTTCAATGTCGGTAAAAGAAGGCTTTGAGAAGCTTTCTCTCTCGGTTGCAGCGCAAAGTCCATTAGCTGAGCGGTCTATTCAATCAGTTTCTTTATACATTAACGATACCTTAGTTAGAACGGATACTTCTTCGCCCTACCTATTTGGCCATGCCAGCAAACCTCACGAAACTGGCGCGATGGGCTGGCTTGAAAGTCATCTTAAAAACCCCGAGCCTCTGCCTGCCGGAAGACATACGTTTAAAGCGATTGCGACAGACAGTGAAGGCGTATCCTCTACGGCAACAATGGTGCTAGATGTAACATCAAATGCGCCTACCGTTTCTTTTAACAAAGACGCTATTGAGCTTGAAGAAGGTTATGAAAAGTTAAGCTTAACCATTGATGCGCAGAGCCCTATTGCTGAACGAAGTATTCGTTCTGTTACGCTTTTTCTTAATGGTAACGAAATACGCGAAGATACCACCCTACCCTTTATCTTTGGACATAGCGCTAAACCGCATGAAACGGGTGCTATGGGTTGGTTGGACTCACATGCAGTTAATCCATCACCATTAACCGCCGGAATACACACGTTTACCGCGTTGGCTGTTGATAGCGAAGGGCTTGAATCCCAAGCCTCGATGACACTTACTGTCAAAGGTGAACCCGCTCCGCCAGTTATTACATGGCCAAGTGACATCGTTACCGTTGTAGAAGGTTATAAGAAGCTTAGTATTACCCTTGACGCTGAAGCATCGGTACCTGATAGGGAAATTCAATCAGTTACTCTATATCGCAACGGTGAACTTGTGCGTGTTGACACTCGACCGGTGTGGAATTTCGGGCACTCTTTTGCGCCTTACGAGCTTGGCGCTATGGGGTGGCTAGAACGACATGAACCTAACCCCAACCCTTTAGGCGTGGGCACCCATACCTTTACAGCGGTAGCTAAAGACAGTGCGGGATTAGAAAGCGAAAGCAACATGTCGCTAATAGTAACAGAAGCACCAGGACCGTCCGTAACCTTTAACGAAAGCGAAGTAAACGTTATGACCGGTTATGGCAATTTATCGATATCGGCAAACGCTTCTGCAGCTACTGAAGCCAGTAATATTGTTAGTGTTGCTCTATATATAGATAACCGTTTGATAAGAGAACAATATGAGCCTCCATTTATCTGGGGTAAAGATGATTACTCTACTGAACTTTTGAATATGACCGCAGGAGATTACCAGCTAAAAGCTATCGCCGTCGATTCCAATAACAGACAAAGCGAAGCTTCTATGTTTTTAAACATCTCAGAGTTTGGTGATTTTGATCTCGATAACGATGTCGATAAATATGACGTTCGTCAATTCACCAAAGCAGTAAGAAATGGTGAGTCTATAGACATTCGCTATGATTTTAACGGTGATGCTGAGGTTAACAATCGGGATACAAGAGGGCTAATGCTACTCTGCACTCGCCCCCGCTGTGCAACTAATTAAAAATTAACATCCGAGGTGTACCGCCGCTTTTATTAAACGGGGGTACGTTCACCTTTTCATACCCCCTTTGAAACCCGTAATAACCCATATGTTGCTATTACTTGGCTAAAGCCCTTTAAACTATTTGATTTCTCGCGCCATGACCATATCGCTGTCATATCCAACTTTACGCTAAATGTCTTATGCGTCTTATCAACATGAGTGAGATACATGCTCAGCGTTGGCTAATTGCATATCTTGCGCTTGGTAAATATACAAGCGAAAAAATTAAAGGTGCAAACCCAGGTTTATTTCTGGTTTTTCAAACGCTGCGTTTTTTGATATTCATACAAAGAAGGTATTTTCAGCTTTTGATTTATGTTGCTAAGGTAAGGTGACGGAAAGTAGTCAACGTTAAATGTTCTATTGCCATATATTCCGACCACTCGAGCATCAGGCCCTTCCGTTCGTCCTAGAATTCTAACTATTTCTTGGTCCCCTGCCCCGCTTTTCACCATAACTCTGCTATTCCACGTCGTATTGTAGCGACCATGACCTGGTTGCCAGTATTTTGCCCCTCCGCCATACCAGAGGTCATAATATGGACCGGTATCGTCAACTTGGACGTCAATGTGAAACGTCATGTTGTCATAGAGATTTTGATGATTTGCCCCTCCATGCTGATCTAAAGTGGGCTGCTCAAAGCCCTCCCCTCTTAAGAAAACGTTTTTAGTTGCCTTAGTATTCATACTAAATGTATGTATCGTAGGGTTAAATATCTTCGCGTCTTCAACCAAGAAATTGTGTACACTGCCAAGATGAATACCATAATGTCCAATTCTTGATCCATAACTATGAATATTTGAGATAGTCACATTTGCGCTATTTTCTGACAGTATCGCACTATCAGCGTTGCTAAAGCTTACGTCCTTAATCCACCCATTAAATACACTTGTCATATATATTCCATTAAATCCTTGTTCGACGTGATGTCCATATGTTTCACCATCAGGAAAAACAATCGATAGACCATTTATGCCGACTTCCTCTAAATGGTTCCAGTGCGAAAAATGCGCGGTTATTTTTTCATTAATATCGTGTAAAAGAGGGTCTGATATTTCTATATGATTCTTGTTTATCGATTTTATTTGGGTTACTTGAAGAACCAACGAACGTGCGGGAAACGTCCAGTGATGAGAGCCGATATCGAGTTCTGTATTTCCATATATAGATTTTAGTATTTCTCCTTGTTTACCATTTTGGTTATGCCAGTCAATTCTAAGCACATCTCCCTTGGTAAGTTTGTCGGCGTTATCTACTTTCAGGAAACGCTCGCCTCTACGACCTTTTTTAATGGCTGATATTATTGAAACGGGCTTATCGTATTCTGTTAAGTACTCTACAGCTCGTGTTCCAGGTTTCTGGATCCATATCACGCCACCAGACCAGGAATATTCAGAAAAATATGTATCTATGTAAATGTCTGGATTTCTCTGCTTTTTATTATGGCGTTTCAAATAATGTCTTAGCTCATCAAGCGTAGGGGTTTTGTCTATAATCGACAAAGGCATCGGGAAATATAATTCAGTCCCGTTCTTCCCCATTCCCTTTCCACTTAAAGTGATGTTACTTCTTTCTATTTTCAAAATATCTTTTAAGACCAGACGGCCTTTTGGAAATAGCACCGTTACGGGCCCTTCAACTGTATGTGCATATGTTAATGCTTGCATTACTGCTGATGTATCGTCTTTTCCATCATTAACTATTACTCCGTAATCTGTAACATTGATGATTTTTGAGTTGTTGTTCTTAATCAGTGACTCATTACTGTTGTGGTAACCAGCATATGAGAAATCAGGCATATACACATTGCTACCATCTTTTGATATTTCTGGGGTTGAGTCAGCTAGGGTGATATTAGGGAAAATTATTAGTATAGAAATTAAAGCGTGGCGATGTATTAAATCAGCGAGAGGGACCAACGTTGGTATCTTCATCACATATCCTTGTCATAATATTGTAAATAAAATGCTTTATGTACGTAACACACAATATACAATCAGATTCTTTCATTTACAATCATTTGAGGTTTTGTAGCTTATTCGTCCATATTATGGATTTTGAAATGCTTGATATAAGTAGGTGAGTTATAGAGCTCGCTTTATAAGAATTGGTTTTTAAGCTTAGCTGGTTTTTTATTTATATTTATTTACTTAAGATCTACTTGAAAGATCTACTTGTAGTCTTCTACAAGCTAGGTTTTTAAAGGGATACAGGGATGTGCCCTCTGAGTTGATCGATGCTACTCCGACATGATCGCTATGTTCTCCTATTTGATCGCCGAATTCTCTCAGTTGATGCTATAAAACCTCCTACTTCATACTATAAACCCTCTTAGATCATGCTATTTAAATTTTATCATTCCCTGCCATTTGTCCCGCTGAGTCCTCTGTAAGTCCCTATAATACTAGAAAGATTTATAAAAATATAAAAAAAAATAGAAATATAAATCCAATAAAAATTAGGCAAATAAGTAAATTTTTTTATTAGATCGGTAATTTTTTATATTTGTGAATAGTATGAAGTAAGAGGTTTTTAATAAATATAAAAAAACCAGCTTAAAGCTGGTTCTAAATATTTTAGGAATTATGGTTTATCGGGCTGTTACTTGAGTTTTACTCGGAATGATTACCATCGCGTTATTCTTGATAAGTACATTACACTCTGGCCAGTATTTCTTTACCAGAATCAGTGCTTTTTCTGCTTTGTCTTTGAACCTCCACGCCTCACCCTCTATGCCAAATTGCTTCATTAGATCTTTCAGTTTGATGGCGATTAACCGTTTGGTATTCGTACGGTACGAGATGAACGCATATAAGTCCAAAGCCAACGGACTTTTCTTTAAGCTTTTGATCGTTTCTAGGCTAAGTGGCACTGGATGCGATTTAATTTCCTTGTAGTAAGTATCTGATAGCCTCACTGTTGCTTCGGCTCGTTCTGTCAAATTTCCTCTTACTATCTCAAAAGTGTGTTTCTCATCGAATAGCTTGAAACTTTTCTTGCTCGTTCTTATTTCTATTGTTCCGTTATCCAACAGTATTTTTTCTTGCTGTTCGTGGCCGAATTCAGTTTTATACAGTTTTTCTAGTTGCCCCATAACTTGGTCATTTGTTCCACCCTCCACGTATGATGCGGCGTAACCAAGTGACTCAACAAATTCTTTAATGTTCTGGCCTAAACTAATAGTGTTAGAACTGTACTTAACCGCCATTGTGTTCAAATAAAGAATAATAAGGCGCGGAATGCCTCCCCAAGGTAAGGTTTCTTCGCCGATGGAACTAATAGTTAATTTATTGTTCGGGTATTCGGTTACTAGAACTTGTTTATTCGTTTTAGATGTAGGTAATGTGTGGGAGCAAAAGGTGGAATATTGATAGCAAATATCTTGATCATTTTGCTGCTCTAGTTCTTTAAGCGCGTCCTCTACTTGTTCAGCGATACTCGTTTGGTCTGTTATCGTAGGATAAATTTTAACGAAAGCGTCCGTTACAGCACGCGGCGTAAATTCGTCAGCTGTTTCTATTGCTTCATCCAATGCACTTTTGACTGTTTTTGGATCATAGTGACAGTCCCTAATATTATGAAGGTTAAGGGCTGCAGAGTGCAGAGCTCCAATATGGATATCTTGACCCTCAAATAAACTTCTTAAGTAGAAAAGATAGTCTTCTTTGGCTGCTAACATTCCTCTTTTTATGTCTGAGGTTTCGTTTTCCATTAGAAATCTTCTTAGTTTTATATATATTGAAATAAACGTTAAGTTTTATTTTTTTTTATATTTTCTTATATTAGTATAAGTAATAAGAACTAACGCGATTTTTACACGAAAGAAGGAAGCAGATCAAGTGGCTGAATCATCACTTAAAGAAGTTACAGAAGCTATGGATACGCTTATCCAACATGCTCGCAACCAAGGTATTGCTCCGCACTCTAGAAGAAAAATGAGGCTTTTTTCGACTAAAGAGGTCTGTAACTTAATTGGAAAGAGTACTACGACTTTATACAAGGCTGAAGAACAGGGAATCATCAGCAAGCCTGATCTTAACCCAGATACTGGTAGACGTCTTGGGTATACTTTGGAGCAAGTAAACGCTCTTCGCAACCATTTTGGGATCGTTCCTAAAGCTAAGCGCAAATCGCCTGAAAGTTTCCTTGGCATCACCACTGCTCTTTATAACTTTAAGGGAGGGGTTGGTAAGACTACGACAGCGGTCAATATTGCTCAGTATACTGCTTTACAGGGGTTTAAAACGCTTTTAATAGATATGGATTCACAAGCAAGTTCTACTGCGTTATTCGGAATAATTGCTGATGAAGAGATTTCTGAAGATGAAACTGTTCTGCCCTACACGCTCTACGGAGAACAGAACTCCCTTGAATACGCTATAAAGCCTACTCATTTTGATGATTTATATATTATTCCTGCTAATCAGCATTTGAGTAGTTCAGAGTTTGAAGCTGCTTCACAGATTAGTGGCGGATCGGCAGATGAAGCGCTCGAATATTTTCAGCGCTTAAGAGACGGTGTGGACACGATTAAAGACCAATTTGATTTTATCTTTGTTGACGCTCCACCAAGTCTAGGAATTATTGGAATTCAGACCTTGCTTTCAGTGGATAACATCATTATCCCCTGCCCGCCTAGAATGCTCGATTTCGTTAGTACTCGTCAGTTCCTTGAAACCGCTACCGAATATGTTGGACGAGTAGCGCAAGGTAAAACGTTTAATAGTATCAAAGTCATGGTCTCTATGTATGACCGTCGTAATTCCATGGCCAGAGAGTTTATGGAAGTAATGGAAGCTGTGCTGGATTCTCATATGTACTCTAATCAAATGTTACATTCTGAATCGATTGATAACTCTTCTGCTGTTTTTCAAACTCCTTGGGAGTCTGAGAAACCTGATAAGCGAATCACTGAAAATATGCGTGGCCTTTTTAATGAAATTATCAAAGATTTAACCAGAAGGAGTGGATACGATGGTTAAGCGTAGAAATAACATTGGTGGTTTGTTAGATAAGCTCAATGATAAAAAAAACGATAGCGAACATGTTGAGGTTGTTAATACAGATGCCGGTAATGCAACACAGACACGAAACCCTGCGATAAAGTTGGCAATGGGAACCTCCGAAAAACGGGCCAAGTCCGTAAAAGAGCCGATTCTTTATTTGGAGCATGACCAAGTCATCATGTTCAAGTACCACGATAGACATACTAGTTCGTTAGATACAGTAAAAGTTCAGCAAATAAAAAGATCCATTACTAAAGAAGGGCAACACTTTCCCGGTATCGTCAGAAAAACGGACAAAGTTACAGCGGATGGTCGCATTATTTATGAACTAATAGTTGGTCGTGTTCGGTTTGAAGCCAGTCGTTCTGTAGGCGTTTTCAAAGCGTTTTTGCGTGATTTGAGTGACGCTGATGCCACCAAAGTTATGTTGTCAGAAAATGAAGACCGTCAAGATATTACCCCTTATGAGCGTTGGCTTTCTATTCTGCCTTTGGTTAAAGATGGTATTTTGTCTAATAATGAAATAGCCGAATTGATTGGTTGGGATAAAGGAAATCTATCTCGTAGTTTAAAAGCGCGTGTTTTTTACGAAGAAGAGAACATGCAGGATGTCCTATTAGACGTAACCAAGGTAAAGCTAAATCAATTGATTGAAGTGGCAGCTCTTTATGAAAAAGATAAATCCGGTGTCCGAGAAGCAATTGCTTTTATTAAAGAGAATTACCCAACTAGGAAAGATAATCTGTTCCTTAAAGCGGTTATCAAACATGTTTCTGATGTGTTAAATCCAATTGCTAAAACGTTATATTTAGACGGTTCAAAGATGACAGCAAAGAGGGTAGGGGACCGCATTAGCCTCAATTTTGCTGGGTTACCTGATCGTAGTAATGTAGACGAGATTATCAATGCACTGGAACAAATTGGCGCATTTAAGTAGTTATTTACCTTTTTCTTGCTAATTTTTATTTCAATTCTTATTTATTCCTTCCATTAGCTGCCAGTTGTAAATTACAACTGGCTAACTTGCCCAATATCCATTTATTTCTGTCTCGAATTTTCTCAGCAATCCGATCACTAGTTTCATTTTCTCAGAGTTTTAAATTACAACAGGCCGTTTGGTGAGCTCCTAAACCTAGATACTTTAGATCAATAGCGAGGGGTTCGTTTCAGGTGTTCAGTTGTAATTTACAACACTCTGCCTGATGAGCTACTAAACCTAGATACTTTAGATTAGTAGCGAGGGGTTCGTTTCAGGTGTTCAGTTGTAATTTACAACACTCTGCCTGATGAGCTACTAAACCTAGATACTTTAGATTAGTAGCGAGGGGTTCGTTTCAGGTGTTCAGTTGTAATTTACAACACTCTGCCTGATGGCTACTAAACCTAGATATTGTACATTGCTAACGAGAGACTTGTTTCAAACGTTTAGTTGTAATTTACAACAGGTTGTTTGGTCAGTAACGAAACCTAGATTTTTTAGATTGGTAGCGAGAGGGCGGTCCAAATGTTTAGTTGTAATTTACAACACATTGTTTGGTCAGTAACGAAACCTAGATTTTTTACATTGGTAGTGGGAGGGCGGTTTTAGGTGTTTGGTTGTAATTTGCTACAGGTCGTTTGGTCAGTTGATAAGTTTAGAGATTTTACATTGGCAAAGAGAGATCTGTTTCAAATGTTTAGTTGTAATTTACAACACATCGTTTAGTGAGTTACTTAACCTAGATATTGTACATAGCTAACGAGAGACTTGTTTCAAACGTTTAGTTGTAAATTACAACAGGCCGTTTGGTCAGTGACGAAACCTAGATTTTTACATTGGTATCGAGAGGTTGGTTTCATATATTCAGTTGTAATTTACAACAGGTCGTTTGGTCAGTTGATAAGTTTAGAGATTTTACATTGGTAACGAGAGACCTGTTTCAAACGTTTAGTTGTAAATTACAAAACCTAGCTTAGGCAGTTTCTACCAATAGATACTGCGTTTTAGTAAAAGACTCCATTCGCGTGAAAACGATTGTAACTTCCTAATGTTATATGGCCGTAACCTTCAACAATATAAATGATTATTTTAGCTTTGAATGAACGTATCTACTTGTTTTAAAATGGGTTTTTATCAGTATTGATAGTGTGCGGAGCATCAATTTTTTAATCTCAATTAACGTTTAATATTTTAAGTATTACCTTTTCTCGTATGAAACTCATTATTTACAACATTGCGCTAACAACTCTATTGATTGGATGTAACATTTAAGTCATAATCGCTCAAAATCAATCATTTTTACTTCCGTGTAAAAAATGGCTCCCTACGTTCAAGTGACTCAAAGGCGCCTTAAAAGAAAAATAATGGAGAAAATGTGTCTACTTCAGATGAGTTTGAAACGAAACCAATCAGCCCAGGTAAACTTCAGCCAGCTCGCGCGTTTGCAGGAAGCTATGCTGGGGAGCATGTCGCTGGAACTGAGTTTGTAATCGGGGCCTTATTTGTATCTTGGGGAGTCGGTGCTGGTGATATTTTAATTGGACTTCTTCTTGGTAACCTTCTGGCCGTGCTGACATGGGGGCTTTTAACTGCTCCGATCGCCACTGATACTCGGTTAACGCTTTATGCCTATCTAGAGAAAATTGCAGGAAAGGGAACGATTAAAATCTACAGTGTGGTTAACGGGATATTATTTAGTGTATTAGCAGGAGCGATGATAACGGTATCAGCCTCCGCGGTACGGATACTGTTAGACATTCCACCACAAGTAGAATGGTTTCCCTCTGACTTTAGGTTTGTCTTAGTTGCGCTTTTTGTAGGTGCTGTAGTCGTTTTCATGGCCGTAAAGGGTTTTGAAAAGCTAGCAGCGTTTGCTGAGGTATGTGCTCCCTGGATGATCTTGATGTTTATCGTAGGAGCATTGTTCATGCTACCGGCTTTGATCGCCTCGACGCCTGGTATCTCGAGTATTTCCTCATTCTCTGATTTCTTTACTATGGCAAATGAATCAATTTGGGTAAAAACAAGCAGTGAAGTAGGACTTTGGCACGTCGCTGCTTTCGCATGGGTTGCGAATTTAGCCATGCATGGCGGTATGGGTGATATGACACTGCTGCGTTTTGCTCGTTATCCAAAATACGGATTCTTTTCCGCTTTAGGTATGTTTATCGGTCATTACCTCGCGTGGATTTGCGCTGGGATAATGGGGGCGGGCGCTGCCATTATCATACACACGTCTATTACTAACCTTGATCCAGGGGCTGTGGCTTACCAAGCCCTAGGCACATGCGGAATCATCGCGGTTATTATTGCAGGTTGGACTACGTCAAACCCTACGATTTATCGTGCAGGTTTAGCATTTAGCTCGCTGAATCCTAAATGGAGTAGAGAAAAATCCACAGTCGTGGTAGGCATAGTTACCACTATCATTGCATGTTTCCCTTTTGTATTTTCACAACTATTGGGGTTTGTGGGTATTATGGGCTTAATGATGGCGCCTATTGGCGCAGTTATCGTCGCAGAACACTGGCTTTTCGACAAAATAGGCTTAACAAGATATTGGTCTAAATACAAAGGTAATACTACTAATTATGCTGCAGTTATAACGTGGATTTCAGCGTTGTTACTGAGTTATATATTAGAAAGCACAGGTTCATTGCATCTGTTCTTCTTACTAATACCTATCTGGATATACTCTACGGTCATTTACTGCATACTCGCCGCGTTGTTGGGAGCAAAAGAACGTTACCCTGAATCTGAAATAGAAGAACAGGACGAGTTAAAGCGGAAAACACTTGAGAAAACATATCTTCAAGAAATTCAAGCCAAAAGCGCTTTCGAAGAAAAAGTGAAAAGCGGTTTAGCCGTTAAAATAGCTTCAATCGTTGCCGTTATGTCGCTGTTTTCTTGTTTAGTTATAGGTGTGTATGCGTACGCAGAAGGTAGCTCACCAACCCTACATAATGCGTTATTTGTGGTAACAATGCTCTACTTTGTCTGTGCGACATATGCATATATCGCAAGATCTAAACCTGCTGATGCAGCAGTGGACGATTCAAACAATGTGAATACAGCGAAGCAGTAACGCCTTTCTTTTAGGTTCGCCCCATTTGGTCATGAGCCAATGGGGCCTCTCCATTTTCTGAGGTAAATTGAATATGAAGTATTCATTTTTTCTAAACTTATTCTGCTTTTTTCTACTGATTTTTGTGAGTCTGAAAGTGACCGCACAGGAAAACCCTCAAGACACTAATAAACCGCCCAACATTGTTTTCATTTTAGCTGACGATCATCGTTGGGATTTGTTGGGGAGTAAAAACAGCCTAATACGAACGCCGAACCTAGATGCAATCGCCGAGGAGGGGATAGTATTTGAAAACGCTTTCGTTACCACGCCGATTTGTGCGTCAAGCAGAATAAGTATTTTGACTGGATTAACGGAACGAACCCATGATTACACTTTTAGCAGGCCACCTACAGGAGAGGTCGAATCAGCCAATATGTATCCGGCCTTGCTAAAGCAAGCTGGTTACACCACCGGTTTTGTCGGAAAATACGAAATTAAAATGTCAGGAGCTGATCAGGACAGATTTGACTATTTTAAACCACTACTTCAATCAAAAACTAATCGCTGGAATGATAAAGACATACCTCAGACCTACTATATACAAAATCTTGCCAATGAATTTATTCGAGATGCCAGTAGTACAAACAAGCCTTGGGTACTCGCGGTAAATTTTTGGAACCCACATGCCCATGACACAGATAAGGCAGACCAATTTCACTATCCACCTGAGTTTGAGAAATATTATCAAGATGTCGATGTTCCTGACGCGAAAAACGCCACGAAACATGATTTTGAAGAGTTGCCGGAGTTTCTAAAAGGGTCTATGGCTAGAGTGCGATGGGAATATAGATTCGCCAATCCTAAAATGTATCAGCGAATTATTAAAAGGCACTACAGAGCTATTAGTAGTGTAGATAAAGCCGTAGGAGCAATTTCTGCTCAACTTGAAAAGCTAGGTGTTGACGATAATACAATCATTATTTACACAGGGGACAATGGTTACTCGTTGAATGAGCGCCAGTTAGCCGGCAAGTGGTTCGGGTGGGAAGAAGACTTAAGAGTACCTTTGATTATTAAGGACCCAAGACAGAAGACGCGTCGGAAAATAACTGAAATGGCACTTAATATCGATATTGCACCAACAATATTAGATCTGGCTGGAGTTTCCAAACCTTCAAGTTATCAAGGGCAAAGTCTAGTCCCTCTTATCGGTGCAGATCCCGACGATAACTGGCGAACAGAGTTTTTCTTCGAGCATATGTATCAACCTAAGCGTGCATCAATACCGCCAATGTTTGGCGTAAGGACAGAGCACTGGAAACTGGTGAACTTTTATAAGAATGATTACTTACAGCTATATGACTTAACGAAGGATCCGTTAGAGAGAAACAACCTAGCGTATCTTCCGAAGTATAAGTACCTCACGGACGCACTCAATAAACGCGCGCTTCAATACGTGAATGACTATGAAAATGCGAGGACATCAGAGGTTAAGTCCAGAGAGCATTATCTAAACAGTTTTTAAACAATTTAGCGTATCAATGGTATAGAGCACGTGTAAACGTCCAGATGTTAAGTTTAGCATGCGCTCTGCTATTCACCCTTCGCGTCACATACCATCCTTTTGCCATCAAATGTGTATCTACAGCAATCGAAATAGATAAACTTAAATGATTGATAATGATTATTGCTGATTGCTATTTATTCATATACAATCATTTTACATTTATTTAATGATTTTTTTGAGCACATGAGGCGGTGTCACAATCGCCAAATGAAGCTCATAGGGTAGATATAGGTACTAATGTGAGGTTAGCGGTAATTGGCGAATGCATGGTTGAATTATCTAACTGCGAGAGTAGTGCTTACTTGCTTGGTTATGGCGGAGATACATTAAACACCGCAATTTATTTTGCTCGGTGTGATGGCGAGGTCGAATATATCACGGCCCTCAGTGATGATATTTTTAGCTCTAAAATGCTTGAATCTTGGCGCAGCGAAGGAGTAGGAATAGAGCATGTAAAGATAATTCCCAACACCGTCCCCGGACTATATTTGATTGAAAATGACGACCAAGGAGAACGTCACTTTCATTATTGGCGTGCTAATTCGCCTGCACGGGCTCTATTAGACGAGTTTCCGGAAATACTAAGCGAGCTAGACAAATATGACGCTATTTTCCTAAGCGGTATTACGCTGTCACTTTACTCAGCGTCAGCAAGACGTCGCTTATTTGAATATTTACGTCACTTTCGAGCGTCAGGTGGTTTAGTTGTATTCGACAATAATTACCGAGCAAAAAACTGGAGCTCTATTTCGGAAGCGGTTGAAGCCTTTGGCGAAATAATGGGTATTACTGATATTGCGTTGTTAAGCATGGAGGACGAGATAGCGCTATATGGGCCGCATTCTATAACATCTTGTACAACACGCTGGTTAGAGAAAAGCGTAACCGAAGTCATCGTCAAAAACGGCGCTGAAGGCATTCATTTAGCAGACCCAACAGATACCGTATTTTTTGATGTCCCCAATGTAGTGAGTCCAGTTGATACGACAGCAGCAGGTGATTCGTTTAATGGCGCGTTTTTAGCTGCTAGGGCAAAGGGCTATTCGCTAGAACGTTGTATTCGTGCTGGGCAGTTTTGTGCGGCGCAAGTCATTATGCACACCGGGGCTATTGTGGATAAAGATATCCCTTTGATTGAGGGCGAGATATGAAACTCAATAGGTTCATTTCTTTACTGATTCTAACTTCTGTAATCCTGTTATCTGGTTGTGAAAAAGTATTGGACAATGACAAAGTTGCAATTCGTTTAGGACATCAGCTTGATATTAACCACCCCGTACACAAAGGACTCGTCTATTTGAAGGATGAGCTAGAGCGCCTTTCGGGTGGAGAAATGACCATAGTGATATATCCATCATCGCAAGTTGGTGATGAACGCGAAGTCCTTGAGCTAATACAAATTGGCAGCATGGGAATGACAAAAGTTTCTGCCAGTGCGCTGGAGACATTTGTCCCTGAAATGAAAATCTTCAGCCTTCCTTATCTCTTCCGAGATAAAACCCACTATTGGCAAACGCTAAATGGTGAAATAGGTAAGGCGCTTCTTGATGCTGCTGAACCATTTCGTTTCAAAGGACTCGGTTACTTTGACGCTGGCAGTCGAAGTTTTTACACCACAAAAAAGAAAGTTACTTCACCAGAAGATCTAACCGGCTTAAAGGTTAGGGTAATGAATAGCCAAACGGCTGTATCTATGGTCAACACGATGGGGGGGGCAGCAACGCCCGTGAGTTGGGGAGAGTTATACACTTCTTTGCAACAGGGGGTTGTCGATGGTGCGGAAAATAATCTACCTAGCTTCTATTACTCAAAACACTACGAAGTCAGTAAGTACCTAATCTTAGATGAACACACGTCGATTCCTGATGTGATCGTCGTCGGAACACATCTGTGGGATAAGCTTTCCACTGAACAAAAGGGGTGGTTAGAAGCTGCGATGCAGTCTGCTACTGAGTATCAAAGGGAATTATGGGAAAAATCAACAGCTGATTCCTTGAAGATCGTTACCGAAGCTGGCGTACAAGTCATTAAAGCTGACAAAACACTATTTGAAGAAAGCGTACAGCCAATATATCGGTCTTTAAAAGGCTCGGAATTGGAAGCGTTGGTTTCTAAAATTCGGGACATAGGAGGTGATAGGTGAGTACTTTCAAAAGTTTCATCGTGAATTTAAACCGTGTATTGCGAGTTCTATTAGCGTCAATGATGGCGCTGTTAGTCATTAATGTAACATGGCAAGTTATTACTCGGTTTGTTTTACCTCATCCAAGCTCTTTTACCGAGGAGCTTGCACGTTTTTTATTAATCTGGATTAGCTTACTCGGTAGCGCCTACGCGTTTCACACACACAGCCATCTCGGATTTGATTATCTAGTCAATAAAATGTCTCGTTCTACATCAATACTCGTAGCAAAAATGGGGTATGTCTTGGTGATTCTATTCGCTATTAGCGTGCTAGTCGTAGGCGGCCTGAACCTAGCATATATCACCTTATTACTGGAACAACGTTCAGCAGTGTTAGGGGTTCCCATGGGGGCCGTGTATGCGGTTACACCAATTAGTGGCCTTTTATTTATCGTGTATAGCATATTGGGTCTTCTTGAACTGAAAGATTCCAATAAGCTGAGGGAGATCGCGTTATGACATCGTTAATTTTGTTCGGCCTATTTGTCATCTTACTCGTACTAAATATACCAATCGCAGTAAGTATTATCGTAGCCACCCTTGCTACTATGCTTTTAACTATTGACACTTTACCCGCGTTAACGACCTTAGCACAACGCTTATCGGTGGGGGTTGATAGCTTTGCTTTGTTAGCGATTCCGTTTTTTGTTTTATCAGGATATTTGATGGGGCAGGGAGGCATCGCAGTACGACTTATAGAGTTTGCTAAAGTGCTTGTAGGTAGGCTGCCCGGAGGGCTCGCTTTCGTAAATATTATATCTTGTGCATTGTTTGGTTCTATTTCGGGTTCTGCTGTGGCTGCAACGTCAGCTGTTGGCGGGTTTATGATCCCTGCGATGGAAAAAGAGGGGTATGACAAACCTTTCAGCACAGCCGTTACGGTTACAGCTGCTACGACAGGTATGTTAATACCGCCAAGCAATATTTTGATCATTTATTCACTGGCCAGTGGCGGTGTGTCTATTGCCGCATTGTTTATTGCCGGCTACTTGCCTGGTTTACTTGTGACCGTTCTACTGATGTTGGGCGCAAGTTTTTATATTAAGCGCCATGGTATTACAACCGACAAAACGATAAGCATAGGGAAGTTCTGGCCAAGCTTAATTGGTGCTATTCCCTGTTTATTTCTGATCGTTCTGATAATAGGCGGGATTATCGGTGGTTTTTTTACACCGACAGAGGCTGGGGCTATTGCTGTAATATACTCTTTGGTTTTATCTCTTGGATTGTATAAAGAACTGCGGGTTAAAGATTTATATCCAATCTTTTTAAAAACGATAAATACCACCGCTATTGTCATGTTTTTGATTGGCGCTTCGGCTGCAATGTCTTGGCTGATGTCGTATGAACAGATCCCTCAGACCATCAGCAACTCACTTTTATCGCTGTCGGAAAATGCACTTATTATTCTATTAATTATGAATTTGCTCTTGTTGGCAGTAGGTACCTTTATGGACGTTACGCCAGCAGTGCTTATTTTCACTCCAATATTTCTTCCCATTGCGGAAATGCTAGGTATATCACCTTTGCATTTTGGGATCATGATGATTCTAAACCTATCGATTGGCTTGTGCACTCCTCCGGTTGGTAGTGTTCTGTTTGTGGGTTGTAGCGTTGGGCGGGTTTCAATCAGCAGCATAATGAGACCAATACTTCCTCTTTACGCAGCAATGTTAATTGCATTGGCATTGACCATTGCATTCCCGCAAATCAGCGAATTTCTTCCGAAACTGTTAGGGCTAATTTGACCTACCCCATTAGAAAATTACTAGGAGCATGACGTGTCAGACTATTTAATAAAAAAATTTGGTTTACAAGGTAAAGTCGCGGTTGTTACTGGCGCTAGCCGCGGGCTAGGGCAGGGGATAGCTATGGCGCTTGGTGAGGCTGGGGCGACTGTAGTAGCCATCGGATCTTCATCAAAAAGTGTCGAGGCTACATTGAGTCAATTAAAGGAGAAAGGAATCGAATGTGCTGGATACGGTTGTGATCAATCTAGCACTAAAGAAATAATCGACACTGTAAGTGAGATCCTTGATACCCATGGCCGCATTGATGTTTTGGTGAATAACGCCGGTACTATTAAGCGCTCTCCTGCACATGAATTCTCTGACGCAGACTGGAGCGAAGTCATCAATGTAAATTTAAACGGCGTCTTCACATTTTGCCGTGAAGTGGGCAAGAAAATGCTTGAGCAAGGCAGTGGCAAAATAATTAACATCGCTTCTCTGCTTAGTTTTTCCGGTGGGATCACCGTTCCAGCGTACGCTGCGAGTAAAGGCGGTGTGGCACAGCTAACGAAAGCACTGGCAAATGAATGGGCGAACAGCAACATTCAAGTAAATGCCATCGCACCAGGTTATTTTGAAACGGACAATACCTTCAACATCCGACAAGACAAAGATCGATATGCAAGCATTAGCAGTCGAATACCAGCTGACAAATGGGGCACCCCAGATGACTTAGCTGGAGCAGCTGTATTCTTGTCGTCTGAAGCATCCTCTTATGTAAACGGTCATGTTCTGCTCGTCGATGGCGGTTGGATGGCACGGTAACTCAGCGTCCATATTCTGTATTTTCAACGACTATAAGGTGGTCTTATGAATTTTTTATTTTCTACAAACAAACGAAGCTATCCCAGTATGACAAACCACGAGTTGAGGGAGGCGTTCTTAACTGAACCTCTATTTACTCCGGGCGCGCTTTCATTAACTTATACTGATGTTGACCGGGCGGTTATTGGCGGTGCAATGCCTTTATCGGAAAGTATTGAAATTCCAACTCATAAAGAGTTGGCGGCCGATTACTTCTGTGAACGTCGTGAATTAGGGATTATTAACATTGGTGGAAAAGGTGCTGTTGAGGTAGATGGCGAAACCTATGACATGGCAATGAAAGATAGCCTATATGTTTCACGCGGGAGCAAAAACGTTGTTCTATCTTCTGTAGATGCGAATAGTCCAGCAAAATTTTACATGATCTCTTATCCGGCTCACCGAATTACTAAGACTGTGTATGTGCCTAAGTCAGATGCGAAGAAAATTGAGCTTGGTTCGCAGGAAACGTCTAATGAAAGAACGATTTTTCAATCCATTCGGCCAGGGATCGTTGATAGTTGTCAGTTAGTCATGGGAATTACTGAGCTAAAATCGGGCAGTGTCTGGAATACCAAACCTCCTCATACTCATTTTAGACGCACTGAAATCTATATGTACTTTGAGCTTGAGCAAAATGAACGTGTTTTCCATATGTTGGGTGAGCCCAAAGAGGTTAAAACCTTACCTTTGGCACCTGAAGTCGCTATTGCTTCTCCAAGTTGGTCGATTCACAGTGGCGTAGGAACGACCAACTATAGCTTTATTTGGGCTATGGGTGGCGAAAACCAAGAGTTTGATGATATGGACCATATTGAAATATCGGCACTAAGCTAGCTTCGAAACAATAAATGTTACAATCTATCTATCAAAATCAATCACGAATTTGAAATTTTGATTGATTTTGGCTGGTTTGGTGATTATATTTAGACAAATAATGCCAAAAGGATAAGTAAAAATGCTTGAAAAGCAGCGACAACAGTTAATTCTAGAAGTGCTAGAGGAGTCTACATTTGCGAGCGTGCCTGAGTTGTGCGCTCAACTTGGAGCTTCTGAGGCTACTATTCGACGAGACCTGAATAAGTTGTCTGCGCAAAAGAAAATAAAAAAAATACGAGGGGGGGCTCAAGTCATTGATTCAGGCACCACCTCGAACTTTTATTTATCTGGCAATGCGTTTTTAATTGATAAAGAGAAAAACGCCGATATAAAAAGACAAATAGCTAAAGCTGCTTGTGAACTTTGCTCTGATGGTGAATCAATTATCATTAATGGGGGGAGTTCTACTTTTATGATGGCGGAGTTTCTTCGTGAAAAACGCTTGAATGTTCTAACTAATTCGTTCGTTCTTTCTCAAGATTTGGTTGAGAACAGCCAAAATCAAGTCACCTTGCCGGGAGGTGAAGTGTATAGAAAGCAAAGTATAATTCTTAGCTCTTTTGAAAATGATACGACGCAAAATTATCGCGGAAGCATGATGTTTATGGGCACGCCGGGTATCAGTAAATACGGCGTGATGGAATCCGATCCGTTACTTATACTCGCTGAAAAAAAGTTGCGTAAACAGGCTGATAAGTTAGTTGTTTTGGCTGATAGCACCAAGATAGGTTTACAGAGCAACTTAGTTTTTTGCGACCTAGAGGCCGTTGATATTGTCATCACCGATAGTCGCGCTGATGAAAAAGTACTGAAAGAGTTTCGACGTTGGGGTATCGAAGTTATCGTAGTCGATGCTCAAGCTGTTACCGTTTAATCAAAGTGACAACTCCTAATTATTAAAGGGCTTCATAGCATGAAGCCACTTTTATGTTTCACTCCTTATGCCTTGTTAAGTGCTACGCTATCTCTATAGTAAGACCATTTTAAAAATACCAGATATATTTTAAAACCCTCTAATTTCAATCAAAAATATTCAAAAACAATCATTTTTTGTTATATAATCCCCCCTGTGTTGTCATTTATATTCTTTTAGCTTTTGTGGAGGTTGGAACTCAATCTGTTAAACCGCTATTGAAGCGAGAGATGAAAGCTCTACAACTTGAACAGAATTAAACGTATGCACTGGACTCTACGCATTGTTCATTTAACGCTACGTTGTCTGAAGAACGTTCGGTTATCTGGCACATATGAGATGCTCAGTGGATTAATGCTAAGTCGCGTAAACACCGACATAGCGCTATCCAGGGGAGCTTAATAATTGTTTGTTTTAGGGGTAGTAATAGAGTGAAGGCTGTTTTAGATATAGGAAAAACGCACATAAAGTTATTGTTTGTGAAAGAGGAGCAACAAGTAGCTAGCTTCAGCTGTAAAAACGCTCCTATTGCCGGACAATATCCTCAAGCCGATGTTAATAGTATCTGGGAATGGTTGATTGAAACTCTTCACTCTTGTACCTATACAAAGCAAGTGGAAGGGCTAGTTATTACAACACACGGTGCTACCGTTGCTCTGATAGACGAGCGTGAGAAAAATAGACAGAGTGCATTAGTAGTACCTGTTTTAGATTATGAATATGACGGCCTAGACGAAGTTAGTGCTGATTACGAAGAAGCTAGACCTAGTTTTCAAGAAACGTTATCACCTTCTTTACCTGCCGGGCTTAACCTTGGCAGGCAGCTGTTTTGGCTAGAGCGCTCTTATCCTGCTGAATTTGCGAAAGTCACATCGATACTGCTTTACCCACAGTATTGGGCTTGGAGGTTGGGTGCGCATGTGAGCTCGGAAGTTACCTCTTTGGGTTGTCATACCGACCTTTGGGATCCAATCAAACGAGAATATTCTTCAATTTGTAAAACAAATGATTGGACAAAGCTATTTCCGCCAATCAAGTCTGCGTGGGACTGCATTGGTGAAATAAGTCCAGAAGTTTCGCAGGCTACTACTTTACCTACTTCGTGCAAAATTTATTGCGGAATTCATGATAGTAACGCTAGTTATCTGAGATACCTAAATTTAAGCTCGAATCACGATCAAGAATTTACCGTAATTTCTACAGGTACGTGGACTATATTAATGCAGGCCAATGGTCAGGTCAGCCATTTACAGAGCAAGCCGGACACCTTGGCTAACGTAGATATAAACGGGGATCCTGTATGCTGTGCTAGGTTTATGGGCGGCCGTGAGTATGAAAAAATATGCACTACATTGGGGGGCAATATCAAAATGAACCCCACCGAGTCTGACATTCAACGTACGATTGATAATTTATGGATGGTGACGCCTGATTTTAGTAATGGTAATGGCCCTTTTGGCAATTATACCCCTCAAATGCTATGTCCTAAGACCCCTCCGGCTCCTCAAGCAATAGCGACCTTGTACTGCGCGATGATGATTAGCCAAAGGCTAGATGACCTTCAAGCTCAGGGCTCCATTTATATTGAAGGTGCATTTCTTAAGAATCCCTTATTGTGCGGTCTTGTCGCCCAGATAAGAGCAGGACAAAGTGTATTTGCCTCCACTGATGACACAGGAACTGTGTTAGGTGCAGCTTCATTAATTAATTATCAAAATGAAAACGAGAGCAACATAGAGGTCTCGCCAGTGACGAAGACCGACTTTGTCGGACTAGAGCGTTATGTAGATGCTTGGTTTAAAGCGATAAACCGAAAAAAATAATATTTAATCACGAAAGCATCAATAATAATCACGCTACCCAGTGAAATAGTCATTTTAGTACTATTTGTGATTGAAAATGATTGACAAGTATTGAATGCTGCATGTATTGTGATTGCATAAATCAGAGTCCAAGCATAATGGACTAAATTAACAATCAACATTTAATAAGATAGGACTAATTCATGGCTTTCAAACCTGATGATTACAAGCATGTTAAGTACCTTTGGAAAGACGAAGAAGCAGACAATCTTTCTCCTGTAGAAAATCTCGTTTACCGGTCGAACAAGCTTGGCGAAGACCAAAGAATTACCAATACTGGTGGCGGTAATACGTCTGCAAAGTTGTTCGAAGAGGATCCATTGACTGGGGAACAAGTTGAAGTTTTGTGGGTTAAAGGTTCAGGTGGTGATTTAAGAACATCGAAAAAAGAAAATTTTTCATCATTATATGCAGATAAACTTCGAGCATTAGACAGCGTCTACCAGCAGTATCCAGAAAAGGGATACAAAAGTGCTGGTGAAGATAAGATGGTGGGAATGTTTAAGCATTGTAATTTCTGCTTAAACCCTCGTGCTTCGTCAATCGATACTCCACTGCATTCAATGATTGAAGAAAAGCATGTTGACCATCTGCATCCTAATGCCGTTATTTCTGTGGCGTCGTGTAAAGATCAAGAAGCTTTAACCGCTAAGATTTGGGATGGAAAACTAGCCTATGTTCCTTGGATGCGACCCGGATGGGAAGCGGCAAAAGTATGTGAAGATACCTATGAAGCGAACCCTGAAATTTGGGGTATTTTATTAGGTCAACACGGACATACCAACTGGTCTTCAGAAAGCAAAAGCTGCTATGAAACATCATTGTGGGTCATTGAAACTGCAGCTCGTTATATTGAAGAGCATGATAAGGGTGAAAACACATTTGGTGGACAAAAGGTTCAGTCTTTATCCGAAGATAAAGCGAAAAGCCTTCTTACCGATTTCATGCCTATCGCAAGAGGCAAGTTGTCGAAAAATGTTAAATACATAGGTACGCTTCAAAATGATGAAGCGACACTAAGATTTGTAAATAGTGTTGACGCGCCTCGACTTGCTGAGCTTGGTACCTCTTGTCCAGATCATTTCCTTCGAACGAAGATAAAGCCACTTTATGTTGATTTCAATCCAGAAACGGATTCACTAGATGAATTAGTAACGAAGTTTGATGCGGCCCTTGAGAAATACAGAGCTGATTACACGTCGTATTATGAGGCGTGTAAACGACCTGACTCTCCTGCGATGCGCGATCCGAGTCCGACAGTAGTGTTAATACCTAGTATTGGAATGATTGCATGGGGCAAAAACAAAAGTGAATCACGCGTGACTGCAGAGTTTTATAATTGCGCTATTGAAGTTATGCGAGGAGCAGAAGCGATTTCTGAATATACGGCGCTTCCGCAACAAGAAGCCTTCGATATTGAATATTGGGCTCTGGAGGAAGCAAAACTTCAGCGCATGCCTAAGGACTGTCTCTTATACACATCTGACGCTGCCGACGATATGCAGTGTGTAGAT